>Ga0255047_10000844_pt1 | contig 24414 bp, 37 predicted proteins | sample JV7_2_1_MG_FD_183640 | JGI IMG/M metagenome (GOLD analysis project Ga0255047, IMG submission 183640) | Seawater microbial communities from Jervis Inlet, British Columbia, Canada - JV7_2_1 | ecosystem: Environmental > Aquatic > Marine > Inlet | place: Canada: British Columbia | collected 2016-10-06 | reverse complement strand
GCTATTATCTTAACCGGATACGGCGCAGGCCCATACGGCCTCGGTACTTACGGAGCTGATAATAATTTGGGGGGGTCACAGCCTGTCCCTCCTGATCGCTGGTACTCTGATAACTTTGGTGAGGTACTGCTAACTGGGGTGCGCAACAACGGCGGTGTGTACGAGCTTGACTTAGGCACTCTTACGCTGTCTGCTGTCACAAACGCCCCAAGCGAAGTGCAAGACATTGTAGTAACTGACCAGCGGCAAGTAATGGCGATTGGTGGTGACGGAGAGCCGCGCCGTGTGCAGCTATCAGAAGTAGAAGACAGAACGCAATGGGCACCAGCAATTAGCAACCAAGTCATTGACAGAACGCTCCCCGGCACAGGTCGCCTGCTGCGTTGCGTTAATGTACTTCGATCTGTGCTCATTCTTGGTGAGACTGATGCCCACGTTACGCGGTATCTTGGCCCTCCCTATGTCGTTGGCGTTGACTTGGCAGGCGAGAACTGCGGTCCTATATGCGCTGAGTCTGTAGTGAAAACCGACCGATTTGCTGTTTGGTGGGGGTCCAGATCATTCTGGCTGTATGACGGTACGGTACAGCAGCTACCGTGCGATGTTATCGACTTTCTGTATAATGACTATGACGAGGGACAAGCATCAAAGATCACCGCGTTTGTGAACTCCGACTTCTCTGAGATTTGGTGGCTGTACCAGTCAAAGTCCACAACGACTACTGAGGTCGATAGCTATGTGTGCTGGGATTACAGAGAAAACCACTGGTCTACTGGACGCCTTGACCGTACCGCAGGACTGGACAAAGGGGTTACTGTGCGTCCGATCAAAGTATCGTCAGCAGGCTTCATCTTCAACCATGAGCTTAGTGACGTGTTCCCAGACGGAGACGTGTTCGTAAAGAGCGGGACGCTTGAGCTTCCCGGAGGCGAGCAGAACATGGCTGTGCGGTATCTTTACCCAGACAGCGAGACTACTTCTGATCTGACATTTGAGTTTACTGCCAAGCAGTTCCCCACCGATACAGAGTACTCTTACGGCCCGTACGCCTATAACAATCCAGTTTCGACACGAGTACTTGGCAGGGCAGTCAGATTTCAGGCCAACTTTCAAATCGCCAAAAGTGAGCTTGGTGTCGTGCGCCTCGACGTTGCGCCCTCTGGTACAGGCCATCGCTAATCCCCGCAGTGAGGGGAAGATTACAGGAGAACTAAATGAGCCGCGCCCTACCACCAAGCCCAGCAGCATTTCGCTCAGTTGACCAGTGGGCGCGACAGTTTTATGAATACACGCTAGCGCAAACTAGGGTGCAGCAAGAGAACGACCCGCTCCCAGTCTTATTACCGCACCGCACAGCTAGCGTAATGGAGCGCGCTGCACAGACCGGCGTTATCCTGTATCAACCTACCTACGAAACCCCCGTTATATCAGCAAATAACGAGTGGGTGCCTATTAGGACAGCGCGGCTCGTAGAACTTACCTACGAGCTTGGGGCAGCGGTCGATGGTTCCGCCGTTGTGGTAGGCGCTAACAAGCTACCGTTCAACACGCTGCAAAAAGACTTGGCTATTTGGGGTGTTCCCGACACCGCGACCAATACGATCACGCTACTGCAAGGCACCTATTATATCAGCGGTTTTTATACCTTGACAAAAACGTCTGGGGGTGCTAAAGCTTTTACTACATACCTTGCCGACGCAACAGCCCTTGACACACCAGTAGGTTCTGTAGCAGGCGCTTCTCTTTACATGCCAGCATCACTGCCCAATCTGTTCACTAACATTGTAACCTACGCTGGCTTTATCGACGTTCCAGAAGGCGGCGGCACCTATGCTATGGTGTGTCGCTCTAGCACCGCAGCAGCCCGCTTTGGTACTGCGCACGGGCTTACTGGGTACAGCAATAAATACGCGCATATGAGCGCACAGCTAGTAGGACTGAACGAATGAACGCACATGTTACCCTAAATGAGGGGATGACCGCCAACCTCGCTGGGAGCGTCATTGAGCTGATGCGTGACTTGCTTGAGTGGCAAGAGCACATAGAAAAGGCCATGGGCCACGTCGATAACCAGTACAGCTTCAACGATATTGTGGCGTCTGTTATTCGTGGTGAGCGACACTTCTATAAGTTCGACGGGTGCTGTGTCATCATGCAGCGCGAAGCCTACCCTGCGTACAGCATCTATCATTGCTTTGTTGCTTGTGGAGACATGCAGGCAATCAAGGATGCTGAACCCAAGATCAACGAAATTGCCAAGGAGCTGGGCTGTAAATATATGGCTATCTCTGGGCGAACAGGCTGGCCGCGGGCGCTGAAAAATGATGGCTGGAAACACGTTATCTCTGTGATGTATAAGGAGACTTACTGATGGGCGGCGGAAAAGGCGGTAGCCAGACTACCACAGTCAAATTGCCAGAAGAACTCGAACAGGGGTCCGTTGGTACGCTCGGTGCAGCGCTGCAAAGCGCCTCTCTGCCGTATGCAGCAAATCGCGGCGTCACCATTGCTGACTTTGCTCCGCAGCAGTACGCAGCGATGCGCAACGCCGAAAGCGGTGCAGGGGCGTTTGGTTTTGCGCAATCAGACCCTTCGGCGCAGTACCTACCGCCAGCGCTACTCGGCGCAGGAGGGGCGCGTGGGTTTAGTACTGGTGCGCTGTACGACCAGAACGTTAACGTATCTATGACAGAAGACGACCTTGCTCGCCGCGAGGCACTGTTGCAGAACTACGGCCTTATTGGAGATAAAGTACTTTCTGGCAAACGGATTGGTAGCGTCCCGGTCAATAAGATGGGCGACTTTGGTGTCGGGGGCAGCGGTAGCGGCTCTACGTCCTCTGGCAAATAAGGAACGAAATCATGGCAGGAAGTCCTATTGGTAATATGGTCGGCGGAATGCCCGGCTTCGGGCAGGGCGGCGGGCAGGGCGGCGGGCAGCCGATGGGTGGGTACGGCACTCAGCTTGGCGCTGGTCCCGGTGCGGCGCAGCCTTACGGCAGTTATACCCCAACTGGGGGGAATGTCTATCAGCAGGCTGCTGGTGCCTACGGCAATGGCCTCAACAACATGAACTTCGCCAGCTCTGCTGGCGCTGTTCCTATGACTATGAACCAGTATCTCAATCCGTACCAAGGGCAGGTCATCAACAACACCCTTGGGCGGATGCAGGATCAAGGGATGCAAGACCTGAATATGGTCCGTGCGCAAGCTGCACAGTCCGGTGCCTATGGTGGCGCTCGTCAAGGGCTGGTCGAAGCAGAGCTGATGGACCGCTATAACCGCAACATGTACGAAACCGCGGGTTCGCTCAACCAACAAGGCTTCAACACCGCCGCGCAGCTAGGGCAAAACCGCATCGGGCAAATTATGCAGGGCGGGCAAAGCATGGTCAACGCCGCCCCGGTGGGCGTTAATATGGGTAATCAGGTGCTGGCTCAACAAGGGCAAGCGGGTGCTATGCAGCAGGGTATGATGCAGCAAATCCTTGACCAAGCTACGCGACAGTACGACACGTTTCAGAGCTACCCGCAGACAGCTCTTGGAACAGCGCTAGCTGGGGTCAACGGCAACCCGCTTGCAGGAGCCACAACATCAACAACTACCCAAAAACCGGGATTGTTTAACTACCTCAGCCTTGGCGCTGGGCTTGGTAGCGCCTATCTTGGTGGGCCGGGTATGGGGGGTAAGTGATGGAACGTCTACCTAACTACGACAACTTTCGGCAGCTCTATGAGTTCTACACTACCAAAGGTGGGATGAACCCTGCTCAAGCTTCTGGTATGCTTGGCAATATTTACGCCGAGAGCCGCGCAAACACAGCGGCCATCAATCCCGGTGACGGACGCGATGGGAGCGACAGCATTGGTATTATCCAGTGGAACTCTGGTCGCGCCGATGCCTTGCGTACCTTTGCGCAGCAGCGAGAAACTACCGCTAATGATCTGCTGACGCAGGCGGAATTTACCCTCATGGAGGGTAAAGGTGTAGAGCGCAAGGGCTTTAATCAGGGTATGGCTGGTCAGACTCCTGAGGAAGCCGCACTAGGCTTCGCCTCTGGGTATATTCGCCCTGCTGCTCAGCACATTCCGCAGCGGGCGGAATATGGCCGTATGATGTACGACATCTTTGCTGGCGGTAATCCAAACGGCGTTCAGCCGGGGCTGGCGTACAATCCGCAGCAGGCCGAACGGCTATCGCGCGAGAGGGAAGCTATCGCCAACGGCGAAGCGCAGCCAATGAGCTACGGCAAAGATATGGAGCAGCGCTATTCAGGTAGCAGCTTGCAGGACATCGTTGCTAAGCTCATGGAAAGCGCCAATCCGCAGATACAGCAGGAGCAAGGATTTGCATCTGCCCCTGCCCAACCGCCATACCAAGCGCCTGCTATTCCGCAGATCGCGTCCACGCGACCAGAAGCACCCGGCCAGAGCGAAGGCGCGGGCACCGCAGGCTTGCGCGATTTTGCCCCTATCTTAGGGGAAAATGCTGGTGAGAGCTTGCCAACCCCCTCTGGTCCTGACAGCCAGCCGACTGCCGCAGCGCCACCACCAGAACAGCAACTGCTTGAGCAGATCGACACGCAGTTCCCAGCCGCTGATGGGGAACGCCCGACATCGGAAATCATCACCGAAAATTTGGTGCCGATTGCCGAGGAAAGCGCGTACAATCTTGGCGTACCTATCGAGGATGCTCCGACCACGGCGAGAGAGCTTGCACAAGCTGCCTCTGAGCCTGAGCCTGATCCAGACGACGAGAGCGAGGAAGCAAAGAAGAAACGCAACCGCCGTTTGGTTGCTGCCGATATGCTTGAAGTTCTGTCTGTTGGTCTTGGCCAAATGGCCGCTGGCCAAGCTGTCAACGTTGGTCCTCAGTTGCAAGGGCAGCGCAATCGCTACGCCGAACAGCTCGCCCAAGGGCAGGCGCAAGAGCAGCAGCAAGCACAGGCCCAGACCCTTGCCAAAGAGCTTACGGCTATGGGTATGCCGGGAATGGCGCGTGTTGCGCTTTCCGGTCCTGAGGGCTTCAAACAGGCGATGGACACCCTTGGCACAGTCAAGGGCCGCGCTCCTGCTACACAAGATGGGTTCAAGGCGCTTTCACGGGATCAGCGCAAAGAAGTCTTGCGCAGCGCTGGCTTTAGCGAACAAGAAACGGCATTCTTCTCTCAACCGGGACTAGAAGACTTGGCCGCTGACGCCATCAAAGCGCAGACAATGCCAGACCCTCAGCAAGAGAAAGAGCAGGCAGGCGTTAACCGGGAACTGACAGCGCTGGCGGGGCTTGCGGGGCCGCTCCGCGACAACCCAGAAGTCATGGCCGCTGCCAGCAGCGCCTTTGCCAACCCCACACAGGCCAATACCACCGCCTTCCGCGATGCGCTTGCTAAAGCAGGCGCTGATGTAACATCCGCTGCGCAGGACGGGCCTGCTGGACCGCTTAGCGATGCTGAGGCGGCGTTCTACGAGGGCGTGGCTACCCCAGAGCAAATCGCTGCTGCTAAGGCTGACCCCGGCTTGGCTGACGCTATCAGAACGGCTGGTAACAAAGGGCTAGTTGCTGGTGCAGAAAAGCAGGGCCAGCTCAAAGCTGAGACTGCTGTGACAGAAGCGCAGGTAAAGGGCGCAGTTGCGAAAGGCGTCATCCCGGCAGCGCTGGAAGAATACGCTATGGGCGCTGGCATGGACGAAGCTGTCAAGCTTGAGCAGAAGATGCGGGATGAGGCCAAAGAGCAGCAGGATCGCATTCGAGTTGGCGCAAACGCCAAAGCCTTTGGTCGTGCGTACTCTAACCCGGAAGCATCGGCTTTGTTCGAGGGCATCCAGACTGTCGAGGAACTCAACTCTGCTATCCGCACAGCAAACGAGCTGTACGGGGTGCCTGACAAGATCAAGGCGCTGGAAATGCTTTCTGGCAACCAAGCACTTATGGGCACAGAGATTGCACTGCGCCACGCTACTGCCGGGGTGCGGCTGAACCAGACGCAAGAGCGGATCCTTGGCGACACTTTGGATCGGTTCAACACCAAGCGTCAGACACTGGACACAAGAGTTCCCCTAATCGAGGGGATGAATTTGCTGATTGAGCAAATCTCCGCTGAGGGCTATGACCGTAGCTCTGGCGGTCCTCTTGAGCCAATCTTCGCCAAGCTGCAAAACTTGTCCACGCAGCTAGGGCTTGGTATTGACCTACAAGATGACCCAGTGAACTTTGTTCAGCGCTTGTTCACCGCTACCTCTGGTGAATTTTTCCAGAACTTCCGTCTTGCTGGGTCTGGTGCAACGTCCGATAAAGAAAGCACCAACTTTGAACAGGCCATGCCGCAGGGCAGCGACAGCGCTATCAAGCAGCTTGGTATGGCTCAGCGGATCGTCCGGTCGTTTGAGTTGCAGAACAAAGCTATGGAACTTGAGCAGCAGTGGATGCTAGAAAACGCCAACGACCCCACTAAGCAGCTCAACGAGACTGCGAAGACCAAGTTCGTAGAGGATGGTATTGCTGCGCTTGGTATCAACATCTTCCCGACCGTGGATATGTCCAGCGAAAACTGGGTAGAGCAAATGGGGGCTGACTGGGATAGCGGGAACCTTACTCGTGAGACTGTCGTTCGCAGCGTCAACGCAAATGGCGAGGCAGAATACGTTATGTTCGGTGACTTTGCCGACGCGCTTGGAGTTAAACTGCAATGAACTCAGAACAACTCATGGAGCAGTTTCGGGCACTAGACCCTGCTACTGTTGAGGCTGCTGCATCCAAGGCTGCCGCCGCTAAAGGAAGTTCCCCTCAGGAAGGGGAAGGTGGTTTCCGAGACAAGGCGGCAGGGGTGCTGGAAAGCGTCCTGCCATTTGTCGGTATGCCGGAGCGACTTGCCGAAAACCCTGCTGAGGGAATGATGGAGCGCGGCATGATTGGCGCTGCCAAGGGCTTCACGTTCGCCCAGATGGGTAACATAGGCGCGCTTGGCGAAGAACTCGCTGCCCGTGTGCGCGGCAATGACGACCAGACCTACGGTGAGCGCCGTGATCGGTACAACACCGCAATCAACGAGAACTCGAACCTTGGTGGTGAAATCGTCGGTTCTATCGCTGGTGCGCCGCGCCTTGCGTATAACGCCGCAGACAAGGCAATCAGGCAGCTCCCCCGCGTGGGCGAAATGCTGCTGGCCCGTGGTGCTGCTGGCCTCGGTGCGCGGGCTACGGCCACAGGCGCGATGGGCGCGGCTGAGACAGCGGTTTATTCCCTATCTGAGGGGAAAACGCTAGACGCCGCTGGCTCTGACGCTATCTACGGCGCTATCTTTGGCGCTGGCGGGCAGCTTGGCGCAGAAGGCGTTGGCGCGGTCGCTAAGATGCTAGGCCGCACGTTCGGTACTGGTGCGGATACCCGTACTTCGGAAGGGCTGGTCAACCTGTTCCGCGACAGCTACGGCGACCAGTTCGTCACTAAGACGTTTGGCCGCGACACCCTTGACGCACCAGCAATCGCGGCGGCTATGCAGCGCTCTGACGAAACGCTGACTGAGGTATTTCCAGACGCTCTGGTCAACACAGTCAACAAGCTGTCTGGCACCCAGAACACTAAAGTTGCTGCTGCTACTCGCGGCATGATGAACCATTTCGAAAACCTGAAAAACACCGCGCTACCAGACTTTCAGGCTGCTATTGGTCAAGCCCTTGGTAGCGCCACGGTGCGGACACAGCAAGAAGTGCTCAACGAAGGCATGGCGCTTCGCGAAACCTTGCAGCCTCTGTACACTGCTGCCCTACAGAATGTCGCACGGTTCCCCTCAGGTAGGGTAAAAGGCGTCAAGGTGCGGGATGTGCGCAAAGAGCTTACGGCAGCGTTTCGCGGTGCCTCTGGCGGCATCCCAGAAGCCGCGCAGCGCCGCCTGCTTTCCCTGCTACCAAGCGATATGCGCGGAAAGCAGCCACGGCAGTTCACCCCAAAGCAGCTTCTTGAGCTTCGCCAATCGCTCGACGGGATGATCTACAAAGGCGAGTTCCCAGCCGCCGGGCAATTTGACAGTACCGCCTCTATTGACCGTACAGTGTTGCGTAACTATCTGACACCGGCCAGAAACCGCGTAAAGGATATGTTATATCAGGTGGCCCCAGACCTGAAAGACATCGACGCCAAGTACTCCGACGAAATCTCTCTGCGCCATGCGTATGAGGCAGGTATCTCTGCCTTCAAAGCAAAAGATGGGTCTGCCGCGCTGGACACATTCGTCTTGAAGAAAGGCCGCACTCCCGGCGAAGTGGCCAACTTTATCGAAGGCGTCAAGATACAGTTGATCCAAGACCTAGAAGGCAAAGCAAGCGCTGCCTCTGTCAAAAACTACTTCACAACGGCTGCTGCCAAGGGAAAGCTAAAGCTGATTGAGCAAGTCGCTGGCCCCAACGCAGCCGCAGAGCTACAGAACCAAGCGGCCCGCTATGCTATGGTCAACCAGATAACTAAGGGCGTTAACAATAACATGCCCAGCATTTTCTCTGAGGCTGATCGTGGGCTTGGCGGTCTGACAGACGCAGCACTCGCTGCTGGTGCTGCTGGTAACGTGTTGTCGAAGTCGCTTGGCTTTGGTGCTGCCCGCCGTGGGCTTGCGCAGTTTGGCAACAGGGGTACTGGTGCCGCTGCCGAGGCGGGCGTTATGTCTGATCTACTGACCGCGCCAGCCGACCAAGCGGCGCGGATGGTTAACGAAAACCTGATGCAAAGTATTCCACAATCCTTCCGCCTGCTGCCGGGGGTAGCCCCCCTAGCAGCAAACGAGGATTAATGCTGGCCGGGAAGCGCTACCGTAACCCCATCGTCTGCTCTACTGATGATGTGGCCTTGATAGGTAACAGCAGCTTCCCGGTCAAAGATCAGGGTGAGCATATCAGTCACCTTGCTTCTAGTTATCCGGCCCTGTAGCAGCCCGCCATCGCGGAAGTGCTGGAATAGCGTCTTGACCGTATGATTACCCCCACCGAGGGTAATAATGGCTTTCAGGAAGGGCGCAATTTTATGCGCCCTTACCGCATCCTCGCTAGCGCCTTCGTTCGCAACAGTACCCTCACTTAGGGTAACAAGTGGTGCTGCCTGCCGGATACCCTGTGAGGTTTCCCCAAGGTCGTAGCTAGTAAGCTCAAACCGATACATGCTGTTATCGTCAATAGACCGTGCCATATGTACGAACATCATGGTTGAGCCATCCTCCTGTTTCTTCATCTTGAGCACGACATCGACTTCGGCCTCAATGTTACTTGAGCCGCGTGTCTTACCGTCTTTGCCTGTATGGTGGACATAAACAATCGTGGCCTTGACACCAGCACCGCGCACCTTGGAGCTAAGATCAAAGAGCGCCGAGGTATCATCAACGCTGTTTTGGTCTGATCCAGGCATGGCCTTGGTTAGAGTATCAATAACGATCAGCCCAAGCCCTACGCCCGACTTTTCTTTCAGATACCGATCAGCAGCAATGATCTTGGCCACCTGTTCGTCCTGCTTGGTTATCAGGTTGCTAGGGCGCTCAACCACGAAAAGCGGTAGATCATCAGGAAGGGCGTTACCTAGCTCTGCTTGATGGCGCTTCTCAGCCTCTAGGCGTAGCTTGATCGCCCTCGTGCCCTCTAGTGCGTAGTAGAGGACGCCTCGCGGGTCAGTAACTCTAAATGGCCCCAAGTCTCGACCCGCCGCGACGTGGACCGCAAGTTTAAGACTGATGGCTGTCTTGCCCGCTTTAGGGTCGGCGGCAATGACAACGCTTTCTTGTTCTGCATACAGAGGGTAGAGATTAAATCGCTGATCTGATATGTCAAGGGGTTCGTGAGCAAAATAACCCTCTCCGGCGAAGGGCCACTCACCAGCGTAGTCGTCAGCAGAAGGCTTCGGGCTTTCTTGCTCCCCGTGCTTCTCATTTCTATCGGTAGGCGAAGGAGCGAAGCCTGCTGCCTCAGCAGCCTTTCTAAGCCTGTCAGCGGCCTCAGCATCAACCCTATCCCTAGCTCTGTCTGTTTTGGCTGATTGGTCATACTTCTCTCTCCCGCTATTGATGATGCGGCTAACTTCGCCGCCGCTGTCTTCCATGAGCGCTTTCCAGCGCTCGTGTCTGGGATGGTTGGGTGATCGGGCGACTGAACCATCTAGCGCCTTGAAGATGCGGTCTGCTACTTCGCCAGCCGCCCGTCCCTGCCGGAACATCTTAGCAGCAATCGAAGTGATTGCATCATGGAAGCCTGTTCCTGACGTGATGTCTTGCACATGCTGATCAGTGTCCTTCTCGGTGTGCTCTCGCCGGGCTTGCAGCAGCCGCTCAACTAGTGCTTTCGGAGCGGTGCGGAAGCCGCTGTCGTCTTCTATGGAATATCCCCTAGATGGGGGTAAAATTACATAGCCGCCTTCGCCCTTGATCTCTACGCCTTTGCTCGGCTTACAGTTTGGGAAGCCGTGCTCTGACGCATAGAGCAGATGCAGCCCGCCGCTGACTGTGCGGTGGCGCTGTGTATCAGGGAGTAGTCCCTGCGCAATCAGCTCAGCCATGTAGCGCTGTGCTGCCTCGCCTTCCTCGCCGCTCTTGTAGATGTCAAGATCGACCGCGAATAACCCGCTCTCAGCGCCCATCCGCGCACCAATAAACGCATCTTCCCCTGCTGTGAGGAACATGCGCCTTACTGTCTCTGGGTCCGTGCTAGCATCATAGAACCCGTTTTTCGTCATTGGCTGCTTGTTAGTGGCGCAGGGGAATACTGGTATTCCGTCTGCTGCCCATTCAAGCGCTGCCTCCACTAACGTCTTCATCCAGCCGCCTCGCTTCTTCAATGGTGTATCCTGCCCGACACGCCCTGACCACAATCAATTCGCTCTGCCCGTAATCCATCTTGGCACTGAGCTGGCATACTTGCACATCATCAATGAACACGATGCCATTCAAGGCGTCACTGATCGCCTTGACCTTATTGTCTAAATCCCCTCGCGTAGGGTAAATCTTTTTGGCCAGCGCTAAATCACGCTTCCACTGCGGCCACGACTTCGGCACTTCATGCACTATCTGCACAGACAGCGCTATCGGGAAGTCCACTGGTGGGCCAGCCACGAACACTTCTGCCATTTCCCTGACAGCCCGCTCGTAGTCCCTTGTCCGCTTGGGAGTAAAAAAGTGGCCAGCCTTACCAGTACGCGGGCGCTGTTTAGAAATGGCTTTCAGCTCCCCGCTCATACTGAATACTGCTGCCCCGATACTAAGCGTCATCGTCTGCCCATCCTTCCACATCATCGCCTTCACAGAAGCGCTTTCTAGCCTCGTTTTCCCCAAGCCCGGCCTCATACCAAAAGCCGTGCCGGGAGTGGCGGTACGTCCACCTGTCGAAAGTCTCCGTCGTTACTCTGCGCTGACCGCTTGCGTATTGCTCTAAGTAAGCTTCAACGCCCCGTAGCTTTGGTATCTGGACAACGGGCAGAAAGTTCACCATCACTTGTCCGTCTTTTGGCCCGCCGAACACTGGCCCTTTATATGTCTTACGCCCATTAGTACTGAATACGCTCATATTACCCTCTCTTAGGGGATTATGGTTTAGCCGCCCAGCTCTCTCCGACTGCGTAGTCAACCAGATTATCGGTATTAGAGCCGGGAAAGATGTCTAGCCACGCTTCTTCCATCCCCCTAATTTGCTCTGCCATAGCTTCCTCTGCAAACTCAGTGTGAGCGTAGCTAAGCATTTCGTCATGTACCGTCCCGGCCACCCAAGCAGGCAGATCAGCCATAATAAATCGTCTATGACAACGATACATAGCACGATACATAACCGATGCAGCCGCGCCCTGAACCCCGTAGTTGGCTGCAACTGGGATACTTTGGTCATCTTTATAGACCTTAATAGTACGTCCATCATGTACAGGAAGGAAGCCGCCATTGTTAACCATATGGTCATAGATCACGTTCCTGTAGTTGTAGGCTCTGGGGTATCGGCTTGCCCAAGCGTTGATGGCTTCGACCGCTCCATCGAACGAACAGCGAAGAACGTCACTAAGGGCCGCTGGTCCCGCACCATAGAGCAACTGAAAAGTAAAGCCTTTGGCTTTGGTGCGCTGTTCTTTGATGATCGGGTAGATGTTCGCATGGCGACCTTCCCCGCTGCTGGCCAGAACTTCCAGAACGTAATCCAGATCGTGACCGAAGATAGCAGCAGCAGATGCTGCGTGAACGTCCGAGTAGATCGCATCTTGTAAAAGCTGTTCATCGCCACTAATCTCCGCTAGAACTCTGATTTCGATGCCTTTGTAGTCGGCAAGACACATCAGCTTTTCCCCTATGTCAGGGGAATAAAAGGCCCGCCGCACTACTGTCTTGCGCGGGATATTTTGCAGGTTATGCGACGACGAGCTGTAGCGACCAGTCGCCGCCTGCCCGATATTAAAGCGCGAGTGGATTTTCCCTGCCAGCGCTGCCGTGGTGAGCAGGTTGTCACCATAGGTAGACAGGTACTTGTTGTAATACTTGTAGCCAGCCAGCGCTGCCAACCATCTGCTGAACGGATAAGCGAACTGGCGCGACACAGAGCGCAGATACTTACCTTCGAACTGCATCTGCTTGGTCTTAGGTGTAACTGGCCAGTTGTCCAGCACCTTGTCGTCAAGTATCTTCTTGAGGTAATCCCCGATCTGTTTATCGCTCCTAAGGTTTTTGATCGTCTTCTCAGGGGTATACCGGCGCAGATAGCGCTCAAACGTGTTACGCTTAATCTCCCACAGCGCTACCGTCCGCTCATGGTACTCAGAATTGAGGTACAGCCCAGTGCGCTCTGCCTCGCAAGTGCCGCGCACACTGTCATTGAACACAAACAGCGCTGCCTCGAACTGCTCATCAGATAGCTCTGCATCCCAGTGAACGAACAGCTTCCAAGTGATGTAGCTGTCAAACGCCGCGTAGTCTAGTTGAGAATAGGTAAGCGTTGGCGCAGACCAATCAGAGCGCTGCTCATCTTTGTTGACGATGATACCAAGATCACGCCCTGCCATACGCGCTAGGCTAGATGGGTAGCCTCCGAGCTTCGCTTTTGCCAGAAAGTCAACGTCACAGATGTCTAGCAGATCGTCATAGTCCCAGTCATCGCAGTAGTAATCCATCCAAGTAGTCTCAAACTTGGCGTTGTACACCCAGATGCGCTTTCCCCTAAGTGCGGGTAAAAGGTGCCGAACGTGCCCGCTGATCTGGTGGTCGATGATAAAGTGGAAGTCATCGTTGCATACGCTAGTAATGCGGATTTCCCCGTCTTTAGGGGAAAGCGCTGTCGTTTCAAAGTCTAGTGCGAACTCGTCCGCGCCCTCTATAAGGCGTATCGCCTCGTCAATACTGACAAGGCGATACTGAGCACGGGACTTTTCAAACTCAGCGTCTGTGCGCTCATAGCTGGGTGCCATTAGATCGTGCCCTGATCCGATGGCGCCCTGTTCTTATCAATGGCGGTACGCTCAGCCATGAAAGCGCGGTCGGCCCACAGCACCCCAGTCTCTAGGTTGGTGAGCGCAAGGGATTTCTCGCGGCTTGCTGGCAGCGCTGCCAAGGCGGCAACAATCTCGGAGAAGCCAGCATTGAAGCGCCCCGCAAGCTCAGCCAGCGCCACTCGCTGCTCATAGAGTTTCTGTGTAGCTTCCGCGAACATTTCATCAGCGATCTTTTCTTCCAGCGCTTCGGAAAACTTCTCATCGTCAAGGCGGTCTTTATCTTGCATGGGGTTCCTCACATGGATATTACCCTAAGGTAGGGGAAGGTGCCCCCCGCACGGGACAGGTGCGGGGGGCTGGCACTCAAGCAGCCGAGCGGCGGCGGCGGCTGCGAGTGGAGTCTGTAGGCGCTTGCGCTTCCTCAGCAGGCGCAGCAGGCTTGGCCTTGCCTACTGCCTTGGGCGCGTCCACCATAGAATTGACATCTGATTGCCCGATAAGCTCATCAATGTCAAAGTCGTCGCCAGCGGTCTTGGCCAGCGCCTCATCATCAAGCCATCCGTAGACTTTGAAAATCGGCTTGAAGTTCTTGTAGCCCTGCGCTTCAAATTCTTCCATAGAATAGTTGAAGACAGGCCAGCACGGCTGTCCGACAGCCATGCGGCGCGAACATTCTTCGATCAGGTCAGCCATTTCTCCTACGCCGGAAACGCTGTTGATCTTGAAATAGCCCTGCTGATCGTTGTCGATGGACTTGGCAACCCAGCCTTTCGCCTGATGCCAGCCCTCGCCCCGGTTATGGTCGAACGGGCCAAGCTCATCATCGGAAGGCCGCGCAACCGGAACCCCGGTATAGATGTTCGCCATGCGGGTAGAGGCTGGCTTGCCGCCCTTCCAGCACACGAACCCATCCTCGAACGAACCAATGTTCAGCAACCACAGCTCGTCTTCCTCGACGCGCCGCTTCTCCTGCCCAATCGTGTACACCCCACGCTTGCCAGAAAAGTTCATATAGTCGGAACCATCTGGTGCGCCAGCGCGGGTACTGTTGGATGCAGACTGTGCTGCCCGCTTGGCCATTTCTTCCCGGTTAGCCAACGCTGTGCTGCTGCCGAACGGATTTGCTACTTCATTTCCCATTTGTCATATCCTTTATGGGGGGTGGGGCGCTCATTTGTTCAGCGGTAGCGCCCCGTTATCCCGCTATCCCCTCAGTGAGGGGAACCCTTGGTGGCCGCTTTCACGGCCCACATAGCGGCGCTCTCTACTTCACGCATAGCGCGGTCGGTAAGCTCAATCACTTCGCTCGTCTGCTGGTCGTCAGTGACACCGAAGTCTCCCGCAGTGTGGACGCGGGCTTCCTGAACGTGCGCGATCAGGTCGATCAGGTCAGCGGCCTTGCGCTTGATCTGATTTACTGTGTCTGAGGCGGACGGATTGAAGTCGATGCCGACGCGATATTCGCCCTTTGTCATTACAGTACCTCTGCTGCCTCGCTTACGGTCAGGGTGGCGAACGGCGCACCGACCTTGGTGAACTCATCGTAGGTGCGTCCATGCTGCTCAAGGAACGCCTCAAGCGCTGCCTTGTCAACAGTCTTGCGGCCTGCCATCATCTTCGTTTCGAAGATGTAATTATCGAGCTGCATCTTACCACGACCAGCAGTGGCTTCTTTGACCGTACCTTCGATCTCTTTGATCTCTGCCTCAATGTCGCGCTTGTCCATGCGAAGCTCAAGAAGCCGCTTAATCATCGGCTTCATGTTATCCAAAGACTGCGGTGCCTGTTCTGAGGATTTTGTCATGGCGGTTTTTCTCCTGTTTGGTGGCGGTTACTGCGGCTGAACACTGTGTCCCGTAGGCGCATGTCTTGCACCCACCTGTGTACAGCCCTTCGGGTTCTACTTCGTCAGCGCTGGTTGCGGTGATGATGCTCTCTGCGCGCCGTTCCAGAGTTTCCATCATTTCCCCTACCTGAGGGGAGTTTCTGTCGATCCAGTATTCGTAGATCAACGAGAAGTCAGAGGCGTTGCTATAGGCCAGCAGCCCGCCTGCAAAGTCAATGTCAAGACACGCCTCTACCACGTCCATGTTCTGTATGACCTGCTTGACGTGCTCAGGCTTGGGCAGGTTAGCCACCTTGGTCCGTGGGTCAATGCTCTTGTGTTCGAACAGCCACCACTCAGTCGGCAGCTTCCAAATACCGTCAGGCGTCCCGGCCTGATAGCCATCATAGAAGGACACCTGTTCCTCAGCAAGGTGCTGAAAGTCGTACTCGCAGTCTAGTGAGCGTAGCTTCTGTGCTACCCATGCCTCGTGGCCGTGGCCGCGCTGGGCAAAGCCCCACTTGAACTTCCCCTCAACTGGGGGAAGGTTCTTGCTGAACCAGATCATACGGGCACATTTACCAGCCTCAGACGCTGTAACAAACTTGCTACGGTCCAATGTCTGCCCGTCATAGGTCGGCCACGTTGCTATGTCAGCACCAACGGCGCTGTCTAGCAATGGAGCAAGGATTTTAACCCGTTCGATCATTTGTTTTCCTCTTATTAACCTATACATAGCACATGCTTAAACAGTTGTCAAGCACTTTTTTACTGTTAATTCATTTTATTTTTGGGGGTAGCTTGGCTGTCAAACGGATGCAAGACCTGCTGCCCACTGATACTGGCGTCAATGGCTAGGCGCAGACACTCAGCGACTACCAGTTGCGTATCCCTAAGGCTAGAGGTACGCAAGAGAACAGAGCCGATGCCAGAGGCAATCAGGCATTCCAACAGACACTGGTCACAGTAGTTGCCTGCGTCTGCCTCATCGAACAGCGCCCCAAGGTGCTTAGCGATAAGGTCGTTTACGTTATGGTTCTTTTCGTCGGTCATGTTACCCTCCTTTAGGGGATTATCCAAGTGATTTTTCTTGTGAGCGCTGTCTGGACAACCGGACCTTTTCAATCACCTTATCCAAAGGATGCTGCGATGTCAAGAAGTCAAGATAAGTTTTGTTCTGTTGCCCTTTGCGGAACACGCGCTTGTAGAACTGCTCAATGACAGACGGACTAAAGTGATCCTGAGCAATTACTACTCTATGCGAAGCCTTTTGCAAATTCCAGCTAACGCCCATGGCCTGCATCTGCCCGATGATTGCGTCAATGCTACCAGCGTTAAAGAGGTCGCGGATTTCCTCGCGCTCTCTGTCAGGCGTAGCACCATAGACACGGCGCACTTTCAGCCCTATCTTTGTGAGTTCTTCGTAGTACGCCTGCCCGACACTATTATGCCAGACCCCAATCAGCACTGGTGCTTGCTTGCAGCAGTCCTCTAGGTACTCGGAAGCGCCCTTCACTTTCGCTAAGGCAACTGCCTGCCAGACGTGCTGCATATCTATGCCGCCATCTTTGTTGTCTGTCACAAGCGCTTTCAGCAGCTCTTGCTCAGACATCTTGTTGACGTACTTCGCATACTGCGCTGGGATTACCCCTAACTTAGGGTAAAGGCGCTGCGTCACCAGCTCAGGCAGGTCGGTAGCCTCAAGTCGCCGGATAGCCTTGATCTGGTCATAGAGTATGTGATGAATAATCGCCTCGCCCTGACTGCGAATGATCGTCATCTTCGGCTGCATCTTAGGGTTAAATTGCTTCATCTTGCAGACGCAAAAGTTCCGCACAAACTGATTGTACTCAAGCGAGTGATACTTAGCCAGCACGTCTGGATACATGGCATGAAGCATCGGCCATAGGTCATCGTGGAACCTGTAGACAGGATTCCCTGTCATATGCCACACCTGACTAAAGTTCTCGGCAAACCCGCCAGCGCCATCAGTCGCGACCCCGTAGACAGCGCAAGCCCTGTTAGAGGTTGCTCTGCGCAAGCGGTCGCTCTCGTCAAGGATCAGCGCTGAGGTTTCCCCTACCTGAGGGGAAAAGTGTTTGTAAAGTGCCCGGCGCTGTGATCCCCCCGCCAAGTCATAGGGCGCAACGATCAGATCGGCGCTCTTGTCGATCATATCGCTGCCCTTCCTTAGCACCTGCGTCTTGCAGCCAAGCCATTCCTCGCTTTCTTCCTGCCACATCTGCAACGAAATAGCAGGACCAAGCACCAGCCCCCTAGAGTGACCAGCCTTCTTGAACGCCTCCAAAGAAGTCAGCGTTTTGCCAGTACCAGCAAGGGAAAAGTTAGGCAAATCCCCCTCGCTAGCCAGACGGTCGCTGTCTTCTATCTGAATATCCATAAGCGTTTTCGTCACGTTTTCCCCTTCCTTGGTTCCCGCGTCCGTTCTCTGCGGGCTGTTGCGTCTTCGACAATCCGCACGACTTCGCGCAAGCTTCCGGCCTCGGCGGCGGCTTTGATTTCCGCCATGTCCTCGCGCAATGACACAATGTCAGCGTGTAACTCGCGCTTGGCTATGGCCACGGCTTTCAGCCCGTCGATTTCCTTTTGCATCCGCGCAATCACGCGGCGGGCTGAGTGCAGTTGATTGCGGGTGATTTCTGGGGTCATGCGTCACCCATCCGCGTATTGGCCCAATGGGCGGCGTCTGCGTGGGCTTGCGCGGCGGCTTGGGCGGCTTCTGGGGTCTTTTCTCCCCGCGTGACGTTGTAACCAACGCAATAGGCCATCAGAACTGCCCGCCAGTCGCCATCCTTGCCGTAAACCTTATAGCAGCCGCGCAGAATGTCAGCCCTGTAAAATCCCGGTGATGTTTCTGCCCAAACCAGCGGCTTCGGCCCGCACAGGTCCAGCACGGCGGCGGCGATTTCATCGGATGCACGGCCTGCATTGCGGAGTTCGCGGATCACGGCGGTTAATTTGGCTTTGATTTCATCGCGGGTCAATTTCCTCATCCTTCCTTCTTTGCAGCAGCCAGTCGCCGCGCCCGTTTTCGTATTCTTCGGCGTCAAACGGCACTTCGCCCGTGCCGTCGCATTCGTCACAAATCCAGCGGGCGGCTCTATGAAATCCTGTGCATACGGGACACGGGATCATCTTTGGTTCGTCAGGCTCATCCGGGCCTTGCTGTCGCCATGTGTCGTAGTCGCGGGGGATGGTCATTTCCTTCTCCCTTTTATCCAGTCACAGTCAGCGCCGCCGAACTCACACTTGCAATCTTCGCAGCGTTGCGGCTTCCAATCTGGACTGGCAGACATACGGCCCATGCGGAAAGCATCTGCCAGCATAGATGGAGTATCCGTTTCCATCCCGTGCGCTTTTAATGCCGCGATCATAGACGGGTCATTAAATTGTGGTTTGGTGTGAAGGGTCATCACTTCACCTCCAATGCTGCGAGGGCGGCGCGGGCTTCACGGTGAACGCACGTTTCATCGCGCGCACTCATGCCCATGTTGTGACTGGTTAAGTCTGATATCCGCTCCAAAGCCTCCACCAGCGCCTGCACCTTCTCATTCGCCATGGCCTGCGCATCGGTGGCAGGGATATCGGCGCGGCTCTCAATCGGCATCTGCTCAATGGTTTTCACCAGTGTAACAAGAGCATACGCGCCAGACTGATCGCCCATCTGGCTCAGTTTTTGAGCTATGTCACATGCGGTCAAGATAATGACTGCTTTCACATCCTCCAGCGCAACTGTTTCTGGCATGTCACTCACGGCTGTCTCCTTTGTTGATGAGGGCGAGGATGGCATCACGAACAGACTGCGCATCAATATATGCTTGCCTTGCACAGAGTTTATCGTAGGCTTTTTTTGCAGCTTCCCGCAGCGCCTCTTCCCGCGCATTCCCCACAGCCTCCAGCGCGGCGGCATGTTGCAGGGTCATGGCTTCGAGGCGGGCTTCGAGGTCTTGGATGCGGTCGGAATCGTCCACACAAGAAAACCAAATGCCATTGGCAAAAAATGTCTTTTGCATCACTTCCCCTTTCTTAGGGGACAATTACGCCCCTGATTGCAGTCATGGTTGCAGGGCGGACAGGGCTTGCCGACGCGCCACTCGTACCAAGCCTCGAACGCATTGTAGATTATGCCGAGCAGTATCCCCAGTAGCACTGCCATAAGGAAGCTGCCAACAAGTAACAGGACGCCCACCGTACCGCGAACAACGAATGCCGCTAGGACCACCACCACTACTAGCGCTGTAGAGTACGCCACCGCTTTTTGTGAACTACTCATCGCCGTGCGCCTCCGCGTAAACGTCCCTAGCTATAGCGCCAAGGTACTCAGCCAACGTCATGCCGTGCGGCACTTGCTCGAACAGCCACTCACACTGCTCAATGTCTAGCTGCATCAGCGCGTCACTGACAAAGCCAAGCTTGATCTTGTAGCGCTGGTACATAATGTTTCCGCGCTGTTTGGCGTCTTCTACGCTACCGCGCCGCTCAATAGCCCTCTTGAGCTTGCCAGACTTCATCAGCGCTGACATGCGCGTGGCAACGTTAGTGCGGCTCATACGCAGCCGTTGTGCCACATCGACTGCCCGCAGCCCTTGATTTGCTAGGTGAATGATCTGCATATCGCGCTCAACATTCCCCTCAGGTAGGGTATTATATGCCATCGAACATGTTCCTTTCTGCGTAGCGCTTCGCCATAGCGCGCGCGCTTGTTACGTTAAGTGCTCTGTCAATCACCTTGCCTTTGTACCAAATCTTCACAAAACTTGCGTTGTTTGGTAGGCGGATCGACTGGTAATAGTAGCCATTACCAAGCGGCTTCTTCTCACACATTGGGTTGCGTATCTTTGCCATTACTTGCTCCACACGTCACGGTTATCTGTGGTGGCTATGTACTCTGTTGGCTTTGCCGGCAAGCCAGCCACTGCGTCACTATGGTCCATAACCATAACGGCGGTACGGGCATAGCCAGCAATGTCAATCCAGCTATCAAGGTGCTCAGGGCTATTGCACAGCCGCACCATCTTATCCGCAATCATTTCAAGCGCATGAAGGTAACGCTCATCGCCCTTGAACGCTGCCCGCAGTGCCCGCTTGATGTCGGAACTGTGGAGAAAGTGATCTGCCGGATGCCCGTAGTCGCGCTGGCGGTCTTTATTGATTAGACCGCTGACCTCTTTGTCGAACGTTGATACGTTACTCATTTTCCCCTCCGTTAGGGTATGTTATGACTTCGGCGCCAGCGGCCTGCATAGCCTCAATCGTCTTGTTAAGCGTTCGCCGCGCGTCGGTGTAATCCGACAACGCCTTGTCGTATTTGTTGCCGAAAAACATCCTTGTTACATAGCTATTCAGCTCAAGGTCATGTTCGATGCAGATGTGCTTCCACTCAGGCTCTACTCCTGCCTCACGCAGCGCGCAATGGTCAGGGAACCAGCTTTCTTCTGCTGGCCTAGTGCAGCCAGCTACGCAGCAGGTGCCTACTGGTGCGGGTGCGTCTGCCGGATCAATCATGGTTATCCCCCAAGTTAGGGGAGTTCATCACTAGGGCTTCGGCCAGCTTGAACGTCGAAACAGTCAAGTTGCTGTAGATCACTGCCAGCGCCCGTGCCTTATCGTCCAGTTCATCGGCCAGCGATGCCTGCTTGTACTGCCGCGCCTTCGCGCTGTAGTTCTTCACAGACCCTAGCAATGACTGCGCCTGCGTTGCCGCCCCCTTAGTAGGCTTCAACATAAGCTGCCGCTCAGCAAGCTCTTTAACATCTTCCACCATATCGAAGGTCGGAAGTCGCGGCGTATTGCGAGTTGCTGCCAGATCAAGCGCGTCCTGATCCTCAGCGTTGACAAGTGACAAAAGCTTCTCGAACTTAGTGATGTCAGAGAACGCTGTCAGCTTAGCCTTGTCGTCTTCATGCACCATACTGGACATCGGCGCAAAGCCAGACGACCGCCACGCTGCCCGGTGCTCTCGCATATAAGCCGCTGCATCGGCTTTGAATTGTGTTTGCGTCTTCATTATATTTTCCCCTTAGTCAGGGTAAGAACCTGCTCGACGCTCTGCGCCACATGGAACGCACCCCGCGTTGTGATGATAAGTGCGCCGCTCGGATTAGCGGCTTCGATACTGACCAAGTGTCTATGCGCTATGTGTATTTCCGCTGATCGACGCCCTTGCGTTTCGTGGTGGGTAAGCTTAATCATCCGTTCCTCGCTAGTTGATGGGCATGACGCCCGACTACATTAGACAGCCGCTCTAGGCTGCTGCTATCCTTGTACGCATCTGCTAAGATAGCGCCAAGTTCATCCGGCGTCACGCGCTCTTTGTGACACGCGGCCAACGCATCGGCCAGCATCGCTACTGCGGCATATCGCCGCTTAGCGTTCAAGCCTCTTGCTGAAATTCCTTTGGTAATCATTTCTGATCCGGCTCCTGATACTCTACTATTCCCCTCAGTAAGGGGATTAAAACGGTGGCTGCTCACCCTCATAGGTCGGGCGCCAGCCATGCGATACCGTATGTCGTGGCGGCGGCTCAATGTGCCACGGCCAAGGCTCAGGCTCATACATCTGCGGCGGCGCGGTTGCTGTCGCTCGCCTGACAACGCCCACCACGTTCAGGATGCTTTCGATATAGGCGATGTCGGCCCTGCTCAGGTCGCTCATCCGTTCGCCCACCATATCCAAAGCGGCATAGTTACCCACAGCACGAACGCCCAGCCAAAGAAGCGCTGGACTGGCACATACCACCCAGCCCGCACACTGGTAGCCATAGCCTGATACAGCACTATTGTTGGTATGAACCAGAGTAAGAACCCAGTCAGCATTATTTTTTCCCCTCCTTTAGGGTCAATTCCATACCGCGCAGAAACGCATCGCATTCGCGCAGCTTGCCACGGAACAAGTCGGCGCAGCCACCGGCGCTGCCAGTCACGCGGGCAACGCTCCATGTACCGTACCCGCTATTCTCGACGGTCAGCGCTCCTACAATCCAATCCCGCCTGCTACGCAACGGGGCACCATTGGCGCTGATGCCTGCCAGCCTGTTCACTGTTCCGGCAAGCTGGCGCACTTTATCATAGGTCAATCGTTCGGTCATATTCTACCCTCAGTTGGGGGAAGGTCCAGCCTTCCCCCTGTTATCTGTCAGCCGCGCGAATTGAACGGGCCAGCGTATTCGAGCACCTCGATATACGGGCTACCATAGCGCATCCGGCTGATCTCTATGAGATACGCGGCGTCACACGGTACAGACCAGTCAACGCCCTGATGCAGCGCCCTGATGTAAGTGCCCATCGACCGACAGTATAGGACACGCTCAGTCGATTCCCCCTCTGCCAGCCCATCCAGCGCCTCGCACACGTTATGCGCGTCATAGACCAGATCGCTGAAATAAGTATACTGCATATCGGCAGTCTTGCAGAACCTGCGGGCCAACTGATTGAAAACGGAAACCCATGTGCTATCAAGCTGCCCCTTGCCCGGAACCTCAGGCTTAGTCGGTGCTTTATCTGTCCATTGAATTGTCATCGGATTACCCTCTCATAGGGGAAGATGTGAAGTCCTCAGCCGCTGCATGTGCGACCATCGAATTACCAAAGTCAGCGCCGCTGTGCAGATCGCAAGCGATGCTATAGGCGGTGTCTACGCTGATGCCAAGCTTGAACAGCGTCCTAATCTGCCCGATCTGCAATGGGCAATGGGCCATGCCATAGTACGCGCACTTGCGCTCGACTGTGTTTCTGTAATCAGTGTAAGTCATTTTCTACCCTCAGTTGGGGGAAGGTCCAGCCTTCCCCCTGTTATCTGTTAGCGACAACCAATAGCAGCCCGCGACTGCCCGACACCGCGGCCAAGGGCCGCACCATTGCCAGCCTGTGCGCCAGCAGCGCTGCCATGCTCAGAGCCATACCCGCGCCCTGCCATTGCCCGCCCGCGCCCAAGGTGAATGCCGCGCCGTTCCATTTCGACTTTGACCAAATCATTCTTACGCACGACCAGATCGGTACCCGTACCGACCCCGCCCGACACTTCGGCCTTATACTTTGCGACCATATCATTGATACGCTGCGCAACGCGGGTACAGTATCCACGGACGAACCCGACACGCTCAGCTTTCAGTTCCTGACGGGTACAAGCTTCAAGCTGGTGATCGCGATAGTCGCGCCATTGGTCATCCATAAACGAACGCAGCGACCGCAAGAGCCACATTGCATATTCCACATCGGCGTCAATGCCAATGGCGGTGATCGGTGACTTTTCCCCCAACTTAGGGTTAATCCGGTTATTGATGAAAAACGTCACGCTTGTAAGCCGCCCAACCGCAGGGGCGCAATAGCGCACAACTGGGCAATGCTTATTCTGCCCCTCAGGCACGTTGATGTCATAGTCGCGGAACGTCAGTGAGTCAGCGTCATTCAGATCAGCCTCAGTAACGCCGAACTCGTCCATAAGTTTCTGTGCGCGGGCCATGCAAGCGGCGACTTCGGCTTCCGAACTCCCAGCGTCACGGGCCTTTTTCAGCAGGCTTTCCAGACGAGCCTTGATTTTTGAAATGTCAGCCATCAGATGTTCCCCTCAGTGCGGGTAGAAATTACGGGGCACCATACCCGCGCGCGCGGTCCGAACGTCATATCAGCTTCAAGCTGGTTCAGTTCTTCATTGTCCAGATCGCACACGTCAGCGACGGCGCGGATGCAATCGAACAACGATGCGCCTTGGTAGGCGCGCTGATAAGAAATAATGTCGTCAAGGCGGTTTTTCATTTGGCAGTCCCTTTTTTTCACTGTTTTTCACGGTCAACCACGACCGTCACAGATACCTTATAACATGTGATTGGCTTTGTCAACAACTTTTTTTAATTATTTTCATGTCAGGATTTACCCTAGTTTGGGGTATTATTACACTACTAGGCAAGGCACATACGCACGCCCGCGCATGTAATGCCCGCTGCCTCTGGCCCGCTGACCCGCCGCCGCTGCCTCTGGCCCGCTGCCCAGCGTTGACCTGATCCCCCTGCCCGCTGCCCGCTGCCCGCTGCCCAGCGCTGACCTGATCCCCCTGCCCGCTGCCCAGCGCTGACCTGATCCACCTGCCCGCTGCCCAGCGCTGACCTGATCCACCTGCCCGCTGCCCAGCGTTGACCTGATCCACCTG
>Ga0255047_10000843_pt1 | contig 24415 bp, 20 predicted proteins | sample JV7_2_1_MG_FD_183640 | JGI IMG/M metagenome (GOLD analysis project Ga0255047, IMG submission 183640) | Seawater microbial communities from Jervis Inlet, British Columbia, Canada - JV7_2_1 | ecosystem: Environmental > Aquatic > Marine > Inlet | place: Canada: British Columbia | collected 2016-10-06 | reverse complement strand
CTGGAACAGAGAAAGCACATGCTCGAAGCAAACATCGACCATATTCTCGGCTGCAGGGAGGATGGTCGAGATGTTCGTATCATGGTCACCTTGCCAACCGAAGCAGCCGCCGATCACAAGCTGGTCCATGACCTGATCACATCAGGGATGGATATGGCTCGTATTAATTGCGCACACGATGATGCGCACGCCTGGATAGGCATGGTTGACGGAATCCAACGTGCGAGGGACGAAACCGGACGGAATTGCAAGATCATGATGGATCTGGCTGGGCCGAAACTGAGAACGGGTAATCTACTGCCAGGGCCCGGTGTCATTCGTATTCGCCCGAAACGAGACTCGTTGGGCAGGGTGATAGCACCTCGACGAGTGCGTTTCGTAGCGGAAGACGAAATGAAACTGGTTAGAAAAAGCCCGGTGATCCCGGTGCCGCGTAAGTTTATCGATTACGCGAAGGTCGGTGACGTTGTCCGCTTTCGGGACACGCGCGGCAAGAAAAGAAAACTTACAGTCGTTCACAAAGACAATAAGAGCCTGCAACTCGAATGCTACAAGACTTCTTATGTATCGACCGGTACGAAGCTCAGGCTGCAGCGCATGGAGTCCGGTGAAACGCTCAAGTTTCGCGTCGGCAATCTGCCTCCAATTGAGGAACCTATCATTCTTACTCAGGGCGACACGCTTGTCCTGCATCGAAGCAGCACGCCCGGTGAGCCGGCAACATTCGACCGTGACGGGTCTGTCCTGGAGCCTGCGCACATTTCCTGCAGGCAACCTGAGGTGTTCAACTTCATATCGGAGGGCGATCCCATTCGCCTCAATGATGGCAAGATCGAAGGCATCGTAACGTCCGTTTCGGACGAGAATCTGCTTGTCGAAATCACCCACAGTAAGGCATCAGGTAGCAGACTACGTGGCGACAGAGGCATCAATTTCCCGAAAAGCGACATCCAGCTTCGTGGCTTGACGGAAATGGATAAGACCAATTTAGAATTTATTGTCGAACACGCCGACGTAGTAAGTCTGTCATTCATCAGGAAGCCCAAAGACATAATTGCGTTGCAGGATGAACTCAAGAAATACCCGGCGCGGCGGCTCGGTATCATCATTAAGGTGGAGACGGTCAAGGCGTTCAACAACCTGCCGAAGCTTCTCCTGGCAGCAATGCGGCATCATCCGGCCGGCATGATGATTGCGCGTGGCGACCTCGCCGTTGAGTGCGGCTGGGAACGCCTCGCAGAGATACAGGAAGAATTGCTCTGGATGTGCGAAGCGGCACAATTACCGGTTATTTGGGCAACTCAGGTGCTGGAGCGCGAGACAAAAAAGGGGCGGCCGTCGAGAGCAGAAATTACTGACGCCGCAATGTCGCAGCGTGCCGACTGCGTGATGCTTAATAAAGGCCCCCATATTCTTGCTGCGATCAAGATGCTCGATAACATATTGAGGCGAATGCAAAACCATCAACACAAAAAAACGCCAATATTGCGAAAATTGAGCATCACAGAATTCTGACACTCAAGAAGTCGATTAACGCTAGCAGTCCGACAGACTGCTAGCTCATCATATGCATGTTGTGATCGCAGCCGAACAGGTAATGGCAAATCGGAATCACGTCATGAAATATGCACGACGCCGCGAAGAATACGATCACGAAAAGCAACGAAAAGATAACTGGTCTGTGGTATTGCGCCAGTGATTCGTTCAACGAATTCATACTTATTCCTCCATTCACCTGGTTAGCTGGAGCGGCAACTTAAGGTGTCAGTCCTTTCTCGCCGTTCGCACCACACGCCAGTAGAGAAGCGCAATACCGATCGCAATCAGAACAATCGGAGCAAGCGGGACATTAATATTCCACAGCTCCCAGAACCCGGCAACTACGAATCCGGCGCCGAGAATGACCCAGAATCCCTCGACCTTGACATCCAAAAGCCGTCTTGCGCCCTGCATGCCCAGCGTAAGGATCCCGACGCCCAGCAGGCCCCAGCCGAGGCCGACTTCCATAAGCCAGGCGACACCGATCCAGATAAAAAAGAGCGCCCAGCCAATGCTGTCGAAGACGCTGGCGCGGTCCTGCTGCTCCATGAACTCGGACATCTTGTCGAAGTCCGGCTTGCCGTCGGGGCCGCAGCAGTGTTGCATCATATGCTTCATCATTTCGAAACTCCTTGCTGCATTTCGCGCATCAGTTCATCGACGGGACAAACTCCGGTGACCGTGATATAAGCTCCGGCAACCGGTATCAGCACGGCAATAACAAATGCCCAGATCGAAAGCGCCTGTCCGAGTGTTCTCAGATGGCCATCTGCCCTGCTTGACGCGAAGAGGACGAAGTAACCGACGATCGCCCAAAACGTGGCGGGCACGAAACTAATTACGAAACACATCGCTTTGCACCTCTAGGATTACTGTGTGCCTCGTTATTTGAGATATCTATTCGCGCTTATACCTACTGATGTGCAAAAGAGGCCCGGTCTGCCCACCGATTCAAAAAGAGGCGCTACGATCGGCGCGGACTGACCTTTAGTAATGCGCAAAAAAAAGCCCCAGTCCGCTTACGGCTTCAAAAGGAGACGCTACGATCAGCGCGGACTGACCTTTAGTAATGCGCAAAAAAAAGCCCGGTTCTCACCGGGCTTTTATTTTTCGCTTAGGCGAAACGACTTACATCATGCCGCCCATGCCACCCATGCCGCCCATGTCAGGCATAGCTGGAGCAGCTTCTTCCTTCGGTGCCTCTGCAACCATTGCTTCGGTTGTCAGCAGCAGGCCGGAGACTGATGCAGCATTCTGCAGCGCATATCGCACGACCTTGGTCGGGTCGAGAATACCCATCTCGATCATGTCACCGTACTCGCCGGTCGCAGCGTTGTAACCGTAGCTACCTTCGCCTTCAACAACCGCGTTTAGAACGACGCTGGGATCACCGCCGGCGTTGCTGACGATCTGCCGCAGCGGTTCTTCAACTGCACGCCGCAGAATATTGACGCCAACTGCCTGATCAGCATTGTCGCCCACGACCTTGATCAACGCTATGGCGCGAATGAACGCGACACCACCGCCTGCAACTACGCCTTCTTCCACGGCTGCACGGGTCGCGTGCAACGCATCCTCGACGCGCGCCTTCTTCTCCTTCATCTCGACTTCGGTCGCAGCGCCAACCTTGATAACGGCAACACCACCCGAGAGCTTAGCAACGCGCTCCTGCAGTTTTTCCTTGTCGTAATCAGAGCTCGACTCTTCGATCTCCGCGGCGATCTGATCGACACGACCTTTGATGTCTTCCGCACGGCCTGCGCCGTCGATGAGCGTCGTGTTTTCCTTGGTGATCTGAATCTTCTTGGCTTCCCCAAGATCGTCCAGCGAAGTCTTCTCCAGGGATAATCCAACCTCCTCGGAAATTACGTTTCCGCCGGTCAGAACAGCGACGTCCTGCAACATGGCTTTGCGGCGGTCACCGAAACCAGGTGCCTTTACAGCCGCGACCTTGACGATGCCACGAATGTTGTTGACGACCAGGGTCGCCAGGGCTTCGCCTTCGACGTCTTCGGCAACGATCAGGAGCGGACGGCCAGACTTGGCGACGTTCTCGAGAATCGGCAGGAGATCACGAATGTTCGAGATCTTCTTGTCATGCAGGAGAATCAGCGGATTCTCCAACTCTACAGCCTGACTCTGCTGGTTGTTGATGAAGTATGGCGAAAGGTAACCGCGATCGAACTGCATACCTTCAACGACATCCAGCTCGTTAGCCAGTCCGGAACCTTCTTCAACCGTAATGACGCCCTCTTTTCCGACCTTCTGCATTGCCTCGGAAATAACTTCGCCAATCTCGGTGTCGGAGTTAGCTGAGATGCTACCGACCTGAGCAATCGCTTTGTCATCCTCGCAGGGCTTCGACAGCTTCTCGAGCTGTTCGACGATAGCAATCGTCGCCTTGTCGATGCCGCGCTTCAGATCCATCGGGTTCATGCCTGCAGCAACAGACTTCAGTCCCTCGCGAAGTACGGCCTGGGCCAGCACTGTTGCGGTCGTGGTTCCGTCACCTGCGACATCAGACGTCTGGGAAGCAACTTCCTTGAGCATCTGTGCGCCCATGTTTTCAAAATTGTTATCCAACTCGATCTCTTTAGCGACAGACACACCGTCTTTGGTGACGGTGGGTGCGCCAAAACTCTTGTCGAGCACTACGTTGCGACCTTTGGGACCGAGGGTCACCTTAACCGCATTCGCCAGGATGTTTACACCTGCAAACATCTGCTGGCGTGCGTCGTCGCTGAAACGAACTTCTTTAGCAGCCATTTAAATATCCTCTTAGCTTTGATTCAGATGAGCTTTGATTGGTGAATCCGACTATCAGCCTTCAATAACGGCCATAATGTCGTCTTCTTTCATTACCAGAAGCTCTTCGCCGTCGACCTTGACTTCGGTGCCGGAGTACTTGCCGAACAACACTTTGTCGCCGGCCTTGATATCCAGTGCCCTAATCTCGCCGGATTCCAGGATCTTGCCATTGCCTACGGCAATGACTTCACCCTTGATCGGCTTTTCGGCCGCGGCGTCCGGAATGACGATACCGCCGGGGGAAGTGCGCTCCTCCTCCATGCGTTTTACGATGACTCGATCATGAAGCGGACGAATCTTCATGGTTTAGATCTCCTTTAAGCTGTTGATTATTAACCGACTTCGCGGTTTATTGGGCCAGAGACTGTTAGCACTCTGCCTCGGGGAGTGCTAATGATAGTGCCGGCCCCGGAAAATTCAAGCGTTGCATGGATATTCGATGGTAAATGTCGAACTGGATCAATGACACCGAAGGCCTGGGCCGGTATCCTGCTGGTCCGATTTGCGAGCCTGGTTCACATAATCGGTAACAAACCTGATGTATTTGGGGTCAATTCATTAATACCACGCCCGAAAAGAGACCCGTTCACTTGAGCACAAAAACCACCCGATTTCTGACCCTCCTGGGCAGCCTCATGTTGCTGTGGCCCGTAGCGTCGGTCTTTAGCCTGGGCACGGAGGACATTCTTCGGCCGGAGGCGGCCTATCGGTACGCCGTGACCGATACGGGCGATGCCCTGGAGATCGATTGGGTAGTCGAGGACGGCTACTACCTTTACCGGCAGAAAATGTCCTATGAGACCAATACGTCGGGCATCGTGTTTGGCGAGGCGGAGATGCCGGACGGCGAAATGCATGAGGACGAGTTCTTCGGAGCCCAGCAAATTTATCGCGGTCGGTTCTTCGTCCGCGTGCCTTATACAGTAGAGGGCGAGCGGCCGGATTCGATGGAACTAGTGCTGAAGTCGCAGGGCTGTGCCGATCTGGGAATTTGTTATCCACCGCAGATCTGGACCGAACCGGTCCGGTTCTCGGCTCTGCATGTCGCAGCGGACGATAAGACGGACAAGTTGCAACTCGGCAGTACATTCGGCAATTCACTGGGCGACTTCCTGCCGGTGGACGACGCCTTCAGACCAATGGTCATTGCCCTCGACGGCAATACCGTCGAAGTATCGATTCGGGTCACCCCCGGTCACTACCTTTACAAAGACAAGATCACGGCAAGCGCCGCGTCAAACCGCGTGCGACTCGGCAAATTGGACCTGCCCGTTGGCGAAATGAAGAACGATGAGTATTTCGGCGACATGGAGGTATACCACAACGATGTGTTCGCAAAACTGCCATTGATACGTGCGACGCCGGAGGCAATGGACCTCGATATCGATGTGAATTATCAGGGTTGCGCGGACGGCGGCATCTGCTATCCGCCCACGACCCGGACGTTGAACATCACGCTGCCGACAGCGACTGCGGTATCGGCACTCGCTGCGGTCAGCGATCGCGCACCGCCGGTAACGGAGCAGTCGAAGCTTGCGCTGGTGATCAGCGGCTCGAGTATCTGGGTCACAGTTGCTGTGTTCTTCGCCGCCGGTCTCGGACTTGCGTTTACCCCATGTGTCCTGCCGATGGTGCCGATTCTCTCGGGCATTATTGCCGGCGAGGGTGAAAACGTCAGTTCGACACGGGGTTTCATGCTGGCCCTTACCTACGTGATGGGCATGGCACTTGTTTATACAGCCGCCGGCGTTGCCGCAGCAGCAGCCGGGCTGCAACTACAGGCAATGTTCAATCAGCCCTGGGTGCTGACTTTGTTTTCGGGACTTTTCGTCATACTCGCGCTTGGCATGTTCGGCCTGTTCGAGTTACAGATGCCTTCGGCCATCCAGAGCCGCCTCACAAGTATCAGCGGCGATCAGAAAAGCGGCACGGCAGTTGGCGCCTTCATAATGGGTGCGTTGTCTGCCCTGATAGTTACGGCCTGCGTTGCCCCGGCTCTTATCGCTGCATTGACCGTCATGGCCAAGTCCGGCGACATGGTGCGCGGTGGCACCGCCCTGTTTGCGATGAGCCTCGGCATGGGGGCACCTTTGCTTCTTGTCGGCGCTGCCCAGGGCAAACTGCTACCAAAAGCCGGGCCGTGGATGATGGCGATCAGGAATGCATTCGGTTTCATGATGCTGGGACTGGCCATCTGGATGATGTCCCGGGTCCTACCCGGCACCGTCACGCTGGCGCTCTGGGGTGCGCTGATTTTTGTGGCGGGCATCTACCTCGGTGGCCTGACGAAGTTGACGCCCGAATCCGCCGGACCACAAAAACTCGGCAAGGGATTCGGTATTCTGGCGATCATGTACGGCGCTGTATTGTTGTTCGGCTCTTTCGCGGGCGGCGACAGCATGCTAAAGCCTCTGGCCGGACTTGGCATAGGCGGACAGGTCCACGAAGATCATGGGCTCGAGTTCAAGCGCATCAAGACGGTCGCCGACCTGGATCAGGCAGTGGCCAATGCAGCCAGCGAGGGCAATACTGCGATGCTGGATTTCTACGCCGACTGGTGCGTGTCATGCATTGAAATGGAGAAACTGACCTTTCCGGATGCAACGGTGAAGTCGGCGCTTGCGAACGCGGTCCTGTTGCAGGCGGATGTCACCGCGAACGATGACGAAGACCAGGCACTGTTGAAACGATTCGGCGTGTTTGGCCCGCCGACGATAATTTTCTTCGACAAGAACGGCCAGCAACGTGATGGTTATGAAGTTGTCGGATTTATGAAGGCGAAGGAATTCGCTGCGCACGTACATCTCGCGTTCGATACATCGGATACACTGACGGCACAGAAAAAAGAATGAACAAAACCTTTTTTGTAATCCTAACGCTGATCGTGACCGTCGCCATCGGATATTTCGTATTCAGCGAGCTTGGTGAAGACGCACCAATGGTGCCATCCGATTTGGTCACATCTGAACCAGCGGGCAGCAGTATCATCGATTTCTCGTTGCCCGACCTCGACGGCAAAGTCCGTCAAATATCAGACTGGGACGGTAAAGCACGCCTGATCAACTTCTGGGCGACCTGGTGCGCACCGTGTCGGCGTGAGATCCCGTTGCTCAAGAAAACGCAAGATGCACATGCGGAAAATAACCTGCAGGTAATCGGCATTGCGGTCGACTTTATCGATCAGGTATCGGCGTATGCGGAGGAAGCCGAATTCAACTACCCGATACTCATTGGGCAGGAAGACGCCATGGCCGCCGCGGAGGCGACCGGAATCGATTTCATCGGCATGCCTTTCACAATGGTCGTTGCGCCAGACGGGCAACTCATAAAGACCCACATCGGCGAGATTCTCGAAGAGGATATGGAATTGATCGTCGAGGTCTTCGAGCAGATGCAGACCGGCAAGATCGACCTGGCGAGCGCCAGGTCTGCTCTCAAGGCGCTCTGAACCCCCCGGAAAATCCACTTAAGATCAAACCATCAGCGGTCGTTCTCGGTTGCCGACTCGGGCGGCCCCCCATATTCAGGCGGCATAGCTTGCCAGGCTTCGAGCAAATCCAGTTTGGCCAGAAACACCGGCCAACGGGGGTCGCCGACGAGATTGGCGAGGAAAACGTTGCCGAGCACATAGGAAAGCCCGGGGTCTCGTCCTTCCCAGGCCTTTTCCAGCCATTCAAACGCCAGGTCGGATTCGCCACGCCAGCTATGGGCTTCGGCAACCTTGGCCGGACGTAAGTCCCCGGCATCAGTGGTCACTTTGGCAAGCAGCAATCGTGCGTCTTTCTCGCGACCGAGCGTGGAATAGGCCATCACGGTTGCAAAGTCACGCATCTCGTTTTCGGGATTCCTTGCAATCTCGATGATTGCCTGCTCAGCATCGCCATTCAGAAGATGTGCGAGACCCAGATTCGCGTAGTCCCATTGGTAATCCGGGCGCGATCCTGCCAGCTGCCCCAGCATTGATATGGCGTCGTCGAAGCGCCGCGCCCTCATGTAGGCTTGTCCCAGAGAACTCATACCTGAGAAGCTCATTGGGTCCAAAACCCGGGCCTGTTCGTAGAGAGCGATCGCTTTATCCAGCTGCCCAAGAGTGGTTGCCATGGACGCTGCGGCAATGCTGATTGACGCAGACTGTGGGTTTAATTTCCGGGCTTTGCTGATGGCCTTGTCTGCAGTTTTCCAGTCCCATTCCCAAAACTTCTTCGAGAAACCCAGACCCGACCAGGCTTCCGCAAGTTCCGGGTCGATGGCCAGGGCGCGATCGTTTGCTGCCCGGCTTAAAGCCAATCCCTCTTCGCGGGGCCGCAGGCCTGCTGCGGTCTGGAAACTATAGGTGGCGCCCAGCAAGCTCCAGGCCGGTGCATATTCCGGGTCGAGCTCCACCGCCTGTGTAAACACATCAACCGCATTCTCCCAGTTCTTATCTCCTTTAAGATTCATCGATCGCTTCCCCTGCAGATACAAATCATAGACCGCCGGAAGTGTCAGCCTGCTCCTGGGGACTTGATCCATCAAGGTCATTTTAAGGGCGGCCGTTACGGCAAGCGCAATTTCATCCTGGGTTGCAAAAATGTCATCCAGTGTTCTGTCATAGGTTTCCGACCAAAGGTGAAAACCATCGTCGGCCTTGATCAGTTGCGCAGTAATGCGCACCCTGTTTCCGGACTTGCGCACACTGCCTTCGAGCACATTGCTGACACCCAATTTTTGAGCGATTTCGGATATCGTAAGATCCTTGCCCTTGAACGAGAAAGAAGAAGTACGGGCGGCTACCTGTAGTTGCGGTATTTTCACCAGCATATTGAGCAGCTCTTCCGACAAGCCGTCAGCGAAGTACTCGTTCCCGGCGTCTTCGCTCATGTTGACGAACGGCAGAACTGCGATAGATTTTTCAGATTCCGTTACGACCTTTTCGGTCACCGCCTGGGTGGTCTCCTCAACCAGGGCGGCATCGCGTGACGCATCAAGCACAAATTTGTCATAGGCAAAATACGTCAGTGCTACGACCAGCACGCCGATGATCAGGAAGTCCAGCTTGCGACCAGTGGTCTGGGTAATGGACTGGCTACGATCGACGTCCTTCTCTTTCTTCAGGCCCTCTGGTGTGAGTTCAAAAGCCCAGGCAAAGATCAATGCCACGGGGAAGCCGATCAATAGCAAGACGGTGACCAAAGTGGCGGACCACTCGGGTAGCCTGAGCATGGGAAACGTAGTGGCGGAGATCTCGATCAACAACCACGTCGCGACCCCGTAGGCGATTGCTACCTTGATGACGTTGCGACGCTCGAGTTCTTTGATAAACGACATGGGTGACGGTCGCGCTCTGGCCGGATCCTTTCAAGTCGGATTTCAGAGCATGGCCCGATCAGGGCCATATTTCTAGTTACCGCCCGGATATTCGTCCGTCGGCTTTGCGCCGGGATCGATTTGTCACGAAAATTGCCCTATCTCCTTCGAATAGGGTTAGAATTGCTGCTATCTTCGGTTAACAGGTACCGATCTAAGAAAAATGGCAAGCCTTTTGCTGATAAACGGGCCGAACCTGAATCTATTGGGCAGTCGCGAACCGGGCGTCTATGGCGAGACCAATCTGTCCGACGTCGAGAGCCGCCTGACGAGCCTCGCTCAGAAACAGGGCCATGAGTTGCAGTGCTTTCAAAGCAATGCCGAGCACGAGATTGTCGATCGCATACAACAGGCCGCGGGCGACAAGGCCGATTTCATCCTGCTGAATCCTGGCGCGTTCACGCATACGAGCATTGCGATCCGCGATGCGTTGTTGGCCGTCAGCATTCCCTTCATCGAGATTCACCTGAGCAACGTTTTTGCCCGCGAGGAATTTCGACACAACAGTTATTTCAGCGACATCGCCGCAGGCTGCCTGTTCGGCCTTGGCGCTTACGGTTACGAACTTGCGCTCAATGCCGCTACTCGTCAACTCGAGGATGCCGGGGAGAGTTAATGGATATTCGAAAAGTAAAAAAACTAATCGAACTTTTGGACGAATCCGGAATTGCCGAGATCGAGATAACCGAAGGCGAAGAATCGGTTCGCATAAGCCGTAACCCGTCGAACTTTGCCGCCCCGGCACCGGTCTATGCAGCACCACCTCCGGCAGCGGCGCCAGCAGCATCTGTAGCGCAGGCTCCGACAGCCGCAGCTCCTGCCGCACCGGCCGCAACAGATGATGCGGAAGGATTCGAAGTTACCGCGCCGATGGTGGGGACTTATTACTCCTCGGCGTCGCCCGGTGCACCACCGTTCGTGCAGGTCGGCGATCAGGTCAATGAAGGTGACACGCTTTGTATTATTGAAGCGATGAAGATGATGAACCAGATCGACGCCGAGACGTCAGGCGTCATCAAGTCGATTCGCGTGCAAAACGGTGATCCCGTCGAGTACGGGCAGACACTGCTCGTCATCGACCAGCGACATCCCGAGTAAACGGCCAACTCCGATATGCTGGAAAAGGTCGTAATAGCTAACCGCGGCGAAATCGCCCTGCGCATCCTGCGTGCCTGCCGGGAGATGGGAATCAAGACGGTCGCCGTCCATTCGACGGCGGACAATAATCTCAAGCATGTATTGCTCTCCGACGAGACCGTGTGCATCGGGCCGCCCGCATCGACAGAAAGTTATCTCAACATGCCCGCGATCATCAGTGCCGCCGAGGTTACCGATGCGGTTGCTGTGCATCCCGGATACGGATTTCTGGCGGAAAACGCGGACTTTGCCGAACGCGTGGAGTCGAGTGGCTTCGTATTCATCGGACCGCTGGCCGACGCGATCAGAGCCATGGGCGATAAGGTGTCGGCCATCCGGTTAATGAAAGCGGCGGGCGTGCCGTGTGTGCCGGGATCTGACGGACCGTTAGGGGACGATGCGGATGAGAACCTGCGCATCGCGCGTGATATCGGTTATCCAATCATCATCAAGGCATCGGGTGGTGGTGGCGGCCGGGGCATGCGGGTCGTGCATTCAGAGGCATCGTTGATCAGTGCCATCACCGTCACTCAGGCAGAGGCTCGCGCAGCGTTCGATAATGACGTCGTCTATATGGAGAAGTTCCTGGAGTACCCGAGGCACGTAGAAGTCCAGGTGCTTGCGGACAATCACGGCAATGCCGTACACCTCGGTGAACGGGACTGTTCCATGCAACGCCGGCATCAGAAAGTGATCGAAGAGGCGCCGGCACCGGGAATCACGCCCGAACAACGCTCACACATCGGTGAGCGTTGTGTACGGGCTTGCCAGGAAATTGGCTATCGAAGTGCCGGCACGTTCGAGTTCCTCTATCAGGACGGCGAGTTTTATTTCATCGAAATGAATACCCGTCTGCAAGTCGAGCACCCTGTCACGGAGATGGTCACTGGCATCGACATCGTCAAAGAGCAGATTCGGATCGCAAACGGTGAAAAGTTGAATGTCACCCAGGATGACATTCAGATGCGCGGGCACGCAATCGAGTGCCGTATCAACGCCGAGGACCCGAAAACGTTCATGCCATCGCCAGGGCTTGTAACCTTATGGCATGCGCCGGGCGGACCAGGCATACGCGTTGAGAGCCATGTTTACAGTGGTTACAAGGTGCCGCCGTTCTACGACTCGATGATCGGCAAGGTCATCGCCCATGGCAACGATCGCCAAACTGCGATTGCGCGCATGAGAACCGCCTTGACGGAGATAGTAATCGAAGGAATCAGTACGAATGTGCCGTTGCATCAGGAAATTTTTCAGCATGCAGCCTTTCAGACTGGCGGCACTGATATTCATTACCTGGAAAAACGACTTGGGCTTTGATGACATTGATGACGTGGCGTCAATTTGTGATGGACCTTGAGTCTTTGAATCCTGATCGCGTGGGAGAAGTTTTTTCGCGTCACGGGGCCCAGGCAATATCGTTCGCCGATGCCGGCGACCAACCCGTATTGGTGTCCGGCGCTGTCGAAACGTGCTTGTGGCCGGATTCGCCGATAACGGGGCTATTCTCGACCGATGCCGCGACCCGCGAAAGTGCTCAAAAAAACAGTACCGGAGACTGCCTGTTTGTGACGCAGGACGTGGCGGAGATCACCGGGACATTTGATATTGTTATTGCAAATATTCTGGCTGAACCCCTGGTGGAAAATGCGGGAGATATCAGCGACAGAGTCGCACCGGGCGGTTCTCTGGCGCTTTCCGGTATTCTGCTTGAACAGACTGGGAGTGTCATCGACGCCTATGGTGATTCGATAGAGTTCGAGTCACCGGAAATGGACGAAACGACACGTCAGTCCTGGGTTCGACTGGTGGGCAAGAGGATCTGAGAGACAGGCATGATTACGCAGTGCCCTGATTGCCAAACGACATTTCGTGTCACCGCAGAAGCACTGCAGCAGGCAGACGGGCGCGTGCGTTGTGGCGGCTGTGGCAATGCGTTCAACGCGCTCGAAAACATGTCGGGGGACGACGCCAGTGAAGCGTCGGATCAAAGCAAGCAGCTGCTCGATACTCTCGACAAGCTTGCGGGCCCGGAAGTCGACATTGAGGACACGGGTACTGAGTGGCGCGTACTCGAACAGTCCGACGATCAAGACGCTGAGGGAAAAGCTACCGAAACAACTCCTGTGCACGGCAGGGAGAGTGATCTGCCACGACAGGTACCGGACGAACAGGAATCCTTTGACCTACCCGAATCGGAATCACAAAAGAAAAAATCGGGCGAACGCCGATACGACGACAACACTGTACTTCCCGATGACTTCGACGATGAAGATGATCTTGATGAACTGCCGTTTCTGGAACCGGAACCGCCGAAACGGCGCGCCGACGACCGGGAAGAAGCTCTGGACACACCTGAATTTACAGATTCTCAGGCCGACCTGGCCCTGGGCGAACCCGGTGAGTGGATGGACCTTCTCGCCGAGGTCGGTGACGAGGAGCCGGAGGCTGAAGTCACCGCCGAGGCATCTGCTGAGGAAGAGCCTGAACTTGCTGAGGAAGAGCCTGAACTTGCTGAGGAAGAGCCACAGGGCGCCGAGGAGGAAGCTGCCGACGGCGAACCACCGGGCGAAGAAATGCCCAGTGATATAAACACACAGTTTCTCCTGCAGGCCGAAGAAATGGGCCTGGATACCGGCGGCTATCCGGTTCTCGAAGTTGAAGACGACGAGGACGATGATGAGCCAGCCAGAGAAGATGAAGAATCTGAGGCCGCCGACCTTGTCGAGACTGATATAGCTGATGCTGGCGCTGAGGAGGAAAAGGAAGCAGCCGGCGAAGAATACGACCATACCGAGATTAGTCTCGAGGAAATGGAAGCTCTCTCAGAACTCGACATAGAAAAGGCACTGACCGCATCAGATAGCAAGGACGAGGCCGCGACCGAAGAATCCAGCGAAGCCGACGACGAAATTGCCGCGCCGGACGAGGACATCAAAAAGCCGTTCAGCGAAGAATCACCGATGGTCGAAGCGATCGTCATGGAAGGGGAGTTGATCGGCGACTCGACCAATCAGAAACAGTTGGTGGATACCGCAGCTGCCGGTCAGCTACAAGATATCGGAAAATTGCAGGATACGTATTCGCTAAACCGGGGCACTGTTCGCGACGGCCGAATCGCCAAACTGGCGGGTAATGCCATCGCACCCATCGTCGTGGTTCTGGCTTTGCTCCTGATCGTGCAGATCGTACATCAGTCCCGCCAATCACTGGCGACATACAGTGCATTCAACAACACGATCGGGACGATCTATCGGGCACTGGGTAATCCGGTGACTCCTGAATGGGATATCCGGGGCTGGCGGTTCGAGGCGACCAACGGCAAAGTCGACGAAAAGGAAGACCTGCTGACGATATATTCGCGCATCGCCAACAAGTCGAACCAGGCGCTGCCTTACCCGCTCTTACACATTTCGCTGACAGATCGTTGGGAGGACGTTATCGGCAGCCGCGCATTGGACCCTAACGAATACCTGGCCGGAGACCTGGATTCGCGAAAGCCGGTTCCCTCGGGTGAGAACTTCACAGCCGTAATCACGATAGAATCGCCTTCTGTTGACGCCACGGGATTCAGACTAACAGCCTGTTATCGAATCTCGCCCGGCCGCGTCCGCTGCGCTGATGAACATTTCAAAAATTAGAAACAACTTCAAAATCGGACCATATCAATTCGCCAGCCCGTTTTTACTGGCGCCGATGACCGGCATCAGCGATGCACCATTTCGCCGCGTCTGCCGTTACTTCGGCGCCGGCATGACGACATCGGAGATGACGACTGCCGATATCAGTCTCTGGAACAGACCCAAATCGAAACAACGCCTGGATATCGACAGCGATGTGGAGCCCAGGGTCGTTCAGATTGCCGGATCCGAGCCTGAGCAGATGGCGGTCGCGGCAAAATCGTGCGTAGAACGCGGTGCCCAGATCATTGATATCAACATGGGATGCCCGGCCAAAAACGTCTGCAGGAAGCAGGCGGGATCGGCGTTATTGCAGGATGAAAGCCTCGTCGCCCAAATTCTTGATGCAGTCGTCGCCTCTGTCGATGTACCGGTCACACTCAAAATTCGTACCGGCTGGGATCCGGAACACAGGAACGGTATCACCATAGCCAGGCTCGCCGAGAGCTGTGGCATACAGGCGCTTGCCGTTCACGGGCGGACTCGCGCATGCCGATTCAAGGGTGAGGCCGAATACGAAACAATTGCGCAAATAAAAAAAGCGATAAGCATTCCGGTCATTGCCAATGGCGACATACGAACAGTGGAGAAGTCGCTTGAAGTTTTTCGCGTAAGCTCCGCTGACGCCTTGATGATTGGCCGCGGCGCGCAGGGTCGTCCGTGGATTTTTCGCGACTTGAATTTCTTTTATGAAACCGGCAAAGCGGCTCAGCCTTTAGCAAAAACTGAATTGCGTGATATTATGCTCGGCCATCTTAACGACATGCACAGGTTCTATGGGGACAGAACCGGCGTTAGGGTGGCTCGCAAGCACCTTGCCTGGTATTGCACCAGTCTGGAAAAATCAGAAGAGTTTCGCAGTCAGGTGGTGCGTGTTGATAGTGCTTCCGAGCAAATTCGTCTTACGCGGGAATACTTTAGCCGTAGCGCAGAAAAGATTTCTAAGGCCGCATAGCGACGTGATCGGGAGTCGGATGAGTCAGCTCTCTTGAAGGAACATTTAACAGTGGCCAACCATAACTCTCAGAAAAATAAACCAATTTCGGCCTTAAAGAACAGCAAGCCGCTACGCAAACACACAGAAGAAGCACTCCACAAATACTTTGACAGTCTCAATGGCGACCGGCCTGGAGATCTTTATGATCTTGTCCTTGGGGAGGTCGAAGAGCCGCTGTTCAGGGCGGTGATGGATTACACGCATGGCAATCAGAGTCAGGCGGCCGGAATTCTCGGCATCAATCGGGGTACGCTGCGTAAAAAGCTCAAAACCTATTCTCTGCTCCAGTAAAGGCCATTCATGCTGACAGTACGTCGCGCGCTTGTCAGCGTATCTGATAAGCGTGACCTCATTTCATTTGCATCCGGACTCGCTGAGATGGGCATCGAGATTCTGTCTACGGGTGGCACCTGCCAGCAACTGAAAGAAGCGGGCATCGGGGCGATCGAGGTATCCGAAAAGACCGGGTTTCCGGAAATCATGGGTGGCCGCGTCAAAACATTGCACCCTGTGATCCACGGCGGGCTGTTGGGCCGGCGTGGTTCCGATGCAGCCGTCATGGCAGAACATGGGATCGAACCGATCGATCTCCTGGCCGTCAACCTCTATCCTTTCGAAAAGACCATCGCCGACCCGAAAGCAACATTGGAAGACGCGATCGAGAACATCGATATTGGCGGACCGGCAATGATCCGTGCCGCGTCAAAGAACCACGACGCTGTCGCGGTGGTCGTCGATCCGGGCGACTACGACGAGGTGTTGCAAGCACTCCGCACCGACAAGATGTCGGCAGAATACCGGCGGCGCCTGGCAGCCAAAGCCTATGCACATACCGCGTCCTATGACACGGCGATAACGAAATATCTGTCGCAATCATTAAACGACGATCCGATTGGGGAGAGATTTCTGCACGCCGGGACGCTCATCGAGAGGCTTCGTTACGGCGAGAACCCTCATCAGAATGCCGCTTTTTATCTCGATCAGGGGCATGTCGATGGCGCACTCGCGACGGCAAAGCAGCTTCAGGGAAAAGCACTTTCATATAACAATATTGCGGACAGCGATGCTGCGCTCGAATGCGTCAGGCAATTCATGGCTCCGGCCTGCGTAATAGTCAAGCATGCAAATCCCTGTGGTGTCGCAATCTCGAGCGACATACAGTCGGCCTACGAGAGAGCGTTTACGACTGATCCAACATCTGCTTTTGGCGGCATCATCGCATTCAACCGGCCGCTCGATGCCGGTACCGCAAGAGCGATCATCGACAAGCAGTTCGTTGAAGTCATTGTGGCTCCGGGCATCGACAAAGAAGCCCTTGCCGTCACGGCCGAAAAGAAGAACGTCCGCGTCCTCGAGACTGGCGAGTGGAGCGCTGAATCCCGATCCGGGCTGGATTACAAGAAGGTCTCCGGAGGGCTGCTGGTACAGAGTACCGACACCGGAGTTGTATCAGAGAGCGATTTGAAGGTCGTCACCAAAAAATTGCCGAATGCCAAACAGATAGCCGATCTCCTGTTCGCCTGGCAGGTTGCAAAGTTCGTAAAATCGAACGCCATCGTCTTTTGCAAAGACGGCATGACCATAGGCGTCGGCGCAGGTCAGATGAGCCGCGTCTACAGCACGAAGATCGCCGCGATAAAAGCGACAGACGAAGGGCTCACGACCGAAGGCTCGGTCCTGGCGTCAGATGCATTCTTTCCGTTCCGCGACGGCATCGATGCCGCCGCCGAACACGGCATATCGGCGATAATCCAGCCGGGCGGCTCAATGCGGGACAACGAAGTTATCGCCGCCGCAAACGAACACGGTCTGGCAATGGTCTTTACCGGCATGCGGCATTTCAGGCACTAGAGGTTATTCATGAAAGTATTGGTAGTCGGTAGTGGTGGTCGCGAACATGCGCTGGCATGGAAATGCGCCCAGTCTGAAAACGTCACTGAAGTCATCGTGGCACCCGGCAATGCCGGCACAGCACTGGAGCCAAAAATGCGTAACGTCGCAGTCGGCGCAGAGGACATCGACGGCCTCCTCGATCTGGCGAAATCTGAATCAGCCGACCTCACGATTATCGGACCGGAAGTACCGCTCGTCGCAGGCATCGTCGACCAATTCAAGGAACAGGGGCTTGCCTGCTTCGGCCCGACGGCCGATGCGGCACAACTCGAGGGATCCAAGACATTTACCAAGGAATTTCTCGAACGCCACAACATTCCGACCGCGGCGTACGAGAGTTTCACCGAGCTAGAACCCGCACTCGAATATATTCGCGAACAGGGAGCGCCAATCGTCGTCAAAGCCGATGGGCTGGCAGCCGGCAAAGGCGTCATCGTCGCTTCAACTGTCGGTGAAGCAGAGCAGGCTGCGATCGACATGCTCGGCGCAAATACATTCGGTGATGCCGGCAATCTGATCGTTGTCGAGGAATTTCTGCAGGGTGAGGAAGCCAGTTTCATCGTCATGACCGACGGCAGCACGATCCTGCCGCTTGCGACCTCACAAGACCACAAAGCCAGGGACGAAGGGGATACCGGCCCGAACACAGGCGGCATGGGCGCCTACTCCCCTGCCCCCGTCGTCACACCCGAACTCGAAAGGCGCATCATGGCAGAAGTCATTCAGCCGACACTGGACGGACTGAGAGCGGACGGCATCGATTATCTCGGCTTTCTCTACGCCGGCTTGATGATCACCGCCGATGGAACGCCCAAAGTACTCGAGTTCAATTGCCGTTTTGGCGACCCGGAAACTCAGCCGATCATGGCCAGACTGAGAAGCGATCTGGCCGAACTCTGTCTGGCCGCAGTCGAGGAAAGGCTGGCTACGCAATCAATAAGTTGGGACCCAAGGGCCGCGCTCGGCGTCGTCATGGCCGCCGGAGGATATCCGGCAAGCTATCGCAAGGGCGACACGATCAACGGATTACCGGAAGTGATCGGCATCGAAGGCAAGGTCTTTCACGCCGGTACTGCTATCGACGGTGACAACGTCGTAACAAGTGGCGGTCGTGTCCTATGTGTTGTTGGTCTCGGTGACACAGTCGCCGAGGCCAGAGACGCAGCCTACGCACAGGCGGACAACATTAGTTGGGACGACCATTTCGTCCGCCGTGATATCGGACATCGCGCGATCGCCCGGGAAGAGTGATTTGCAATCGGGCCAGACTGTCACGGCGCTTGCATAGGCAACACCAGCACCAGATACTGGCAGCAGGTGAACTGAACCAATATAAAGCACGTCGAGATTTCAGTGGAATTTAACAGTTCTCTCCTTTTGGCAGTATTTCTAGGCATGTTGATTCTGCTGATGATCCTGGCGTTCGGAGTAATGATTGCCCGAGCATTGGCGCCAAAACGTTCTCCCGGTACGCCATTGGTCGCTTCCGACGCCGGCCATTATGAAGTGGCAGGGAAACGTATCTCTTGCTCTCATTGTGGATGTACGGAGTTCAACTCAAATCAAGTTTTGCTGAACACGTGGCTTCTTTCACTGTTGAGAATCGACTGGCTGGACGCGAGTGCCACTGTTCTGACATGTGAGAAATGCGGAAGACTTACGTGGTTCAGTCAAGAATCGGCCGACGCTCGGAAATGAAAGCGGGCCAACAATTTGCCGCACTGACTGACTGTCGATAAACAATGTTTACGACCCAGGAAGCCAGCAGGGCCATCGCGGAGTCATTGGCATCATTCGATACGGAGGATGTTGGGCTTGCCGATGCCGCCGGGCGAATACTTCGCCAGAAGGTTTTGGCCGAGCGCGACCAGCCACCATTCGATCGCGTCACGATGGATGGAATCGCCCTCGACTATGCATCACTGAACAACGGCGCCCGACGATTCAGGATTCAGGGAACTCAACAAGCAGGCGATCCGGTCCAGACTCTCAATGACGGTGATCATTGCATCGAGATCATGACCGGCGCGGTCATGCCGAAAAATGCAGATTGTGTTATCCCGGTTGAGCGCATCAGCGTGCATGATGGCAGTGCCGAAATCGAAGCGGATTACACGGCCAAACAAAACCAGTTCATTCATTCGCAGGGTTCCGACCACAGGAAAGGCACCGAAGTTATTGTTGAAGGCACGACGATATCTGCGATGGAGATCGCAATAATTGCTTCGTGCGGTTTGGAGACGGTCAGCGTCAGCAAGCTGCCAGTCACCAGCATTATTTCCACCGGCAATGAACTCGTGCCGCCCGGCCAGCCCATCGAACATCACCAGGTCCGACTGTCCAATGGCCCGGCGCTGGTCGCGATGTTGCAGGATCAGGGTTTCAATCGAAGCGAGCATGAGCATTTGGTAGATGAACCGGAAGCCCTTGAGCAAAGCTTAGCGGCGCATCTCGAGCAATCGGACGTTTTGATACTGAGCGGCGGCGTATCGATGGGCAAAGCCGACTACGTGCCGCAGGTGTTGGCAAGCCTCGGTGTCGAGATGGTATTCCACAAGATTTCTCAACGCCCGGGTTTGCCGATGTGGTTCGGCATAGGTTCCGAAAGTCAGGCCGTGTTTGCTTTGCCCGGTAACCCGGTATCGACGCTGGTCTGCTGCCGACAGTATGTTCTGCCGGCTTTATTCCTGGCGAGCGGCCGCTCACATCGCGGTCCGGAAACTGCGTTGCTATCCGAAGACGTGACCTTCAGTCCGAAACTGACTTGTTTCCTGCCGGTACGCCTTGTCGGTGACAGCGCCGGCAGACAGATCGCACAACCGGCGCCAACAAATACATCCGGTGACTTTACGTCCTTGAGCGGCACCGACGGCTATGTGGAGCTGGAGCGCGAAACGAAAGAGTTTCCGAAGGACACGGTCGTTCCGCTACATCGCTGGAAAACACCCTAGCCCGAATACTGCACGAGATTCCGGCTAGTTCAACAAGTCGAAAATCCGGCTGTACTTGATAATAATTTCTCGTCCTGCGTCTGGTGGTGCATTGATACCGCGTTCATCGACTTCGTTATAGACGATGAAAAGACCGGCGTTGGCGGATTGCAACCAGGAAAAGCGCAGGTTTGTCGCGGTGGTGTCCTCGACGTCGTCATATTGAATCAGCGCCTGAAGCAGTATCTTCGGCGTAAACGAATAGGAAACCCGCAATCGCGCAAGATTGATTTCGAAGTCGCCGTTGGCAACCGGCAGCTCGATATCGTTGTAATCCCAGGAGAATTCGGTGCTGAATGTCTCGCCGGCGCGATAGACAATTGTCGGTTCCAGACTTGTCCGGTCGCCACCAAAAAATCCACCAATGACGGCACGAAACCTGAAACTCAGCGGCGCAGCTTCGTCCGTGCGAAATACGAGCTGTGCCTCTCCATTCTTGTACGTGCCCGGTTCGACGGGCACACCATCGATAATATCGAATTCTTCCTTCACGCCTTCATGCGTGAAATTGTAGCCCGTGTGAATCTCCAGCCCACTTTCCCATTCCCAGTGACTATCGAGATGCAGAAACCCGGTTTCCTGGAAGCCGTCGAAGTCCCAGTATCCACGATATGAAGCATGAGGGCGTATTTCGTGCAAGCCCCACAGGTCGTCGGGCCTGATACGACGAAAAACCAAACCATTGTATTTGCGATAGTTGTTGCGCTCCAGGAAGCCGACTTCCGGATTGAAGTCTTCACCAACCTGGGTATAGGCGAGAATGTTTGTCCACTTCGCTGAACTGTAGTTCGCTGAGATCGAGAACGCGTCGTCGCTGCCTGTAAAGCCAGGCGTCTCTGTTTTTGCCGCCCAGGCATCGACGTCGAGAAATTCGCCTATTCCCCACCGTCCGTCTATCGCGTAGGTACGGTTATAGTCGTCGCTGCCCGGAGTCAGGAAACTGCCGTCGCCGTTACGGCTAACGAACATTGCGCCGATCGAAGAACGGTTTGCAAGCTCCTGATTAACCCGGGCGACAGCAAAATCATTGCCGGGGGCGACTCCCGGTACAGCCTCGGTGCTCATGTACAAGAGGCCAATGTTGGTGGCATTGCCTACCCTTCCCGACAGGCGAAGTCCGGCATCGATCGGAATGGGATCTCCATCCTCACTGATGCCGATTCGCCGGCTGAAGAACATCTCGACCTCTCCACCGTCACCTACGGCAAACTGACCGGCGTTTTCCAGGAAGAAAGGTCTTTTCTCCGGGAAAAACAGGCTAAAGCGATTGAGGTTGACCTGCTGGTCGTCGGCTTCGACCTGAGCAAAGTCGGTGTTGTAGGTAGCGTCAAGTGTGAGACTCGGTGTTAGCGAGTACTTGATATCGAAGCCGAACTCCTCGTCATATTGGGTGCCTGGCGGCAGGTCACCGCCGCGTGATGCCTGGCCCAGCAGATATGGCGTGATTTTCAGGTTTCTTTGGCCGGGTACCTCGAGGCTCTCGATAGTTCCGGCGTCTGCAACGCGATAGAGATCATGCTGTCGAGACAGTGGCGACCAGTATACGACCTCATTGTTGCGGCGAATGTTGCGTTGAAAATTTATTCCCCAAGTCTGCACGGATTCGGAACCATAACGCAACGATCTGAACGGTATCTCAAACTCCGCGCTCCAGCCGACCCCGGACTCGGACGTTGCTACTCGCCAGCTTGTATCCCAGTTGCGATTAAAACCACCGCCACCGGAGCCAAAAATGTCTGTTGCCTGCTTTATGACCTGGCCATCGAACTCGACGCCCGCAGGGTTAGTTCCGAAGACAAAACCGTTCTGCTTGTCCTGGAAGCTATCCAGAATGACCCGAAAACTATCCGTGTCGTCCAGTGACGAGTCCCGTCGGCTGTCCGAGGTAATGATTTCCAACGGTTCATCGTCAAAGCAGACAACGCCGATGTAGAGCGAGTCGTCGGTAAAACCGACATAGACCTCGGTCCTCTGGCTCGCCGGTTGCCCTTCATTCGGCCGAACCTGCCAGAAGTCGCTGACAGGCGTAACGTCCTTCCACGCCGGATCGTCGCTGACCTGTCCATCCAACTGCGGAGTAACCTGAAGACGAAACGCCTGCATTACCGGGGGCGATGCGGGAGGTACCGGTATCGACTCTGCTGAATATACGACAGATGCGGTGAGCAGTACGGCGGCAGCAATTGACCGCTTGCCCGGATGAAATGGAAATAACGTCACGGCCCCAATATTAACCGGCTCCGTGATAACCAGCACCAGTTGCCTAGCGTTTCATGGCCTCGAAGAACTTCGCATTTGTCTTGGTATCCTGCATTTTGGACAGCAGGAACTCGACCGCTGCGAGCTCGTCCATCGGATGCAGGACTTTTCTGAGCACCCACATCTTTTGAAGTTCTTCGGGCTCCGTAAGGTATTCTTCCTTACGCGTGCCGGACCGGTTGATATTGATCGCCGGGAAAACGCGCTTCTCGGAGATGCGCCGATCCAGGTGGATTTCCATATTGCCGGTGCCCTTGAACTCTTCGTAGATGACTTCGTCCATTTTGGACCCGGTATCTACGAGTGCGGTCGCCAGGATAGTCAGACTGCCACCCTCTTCGATGTTTCTCGCAGCACCGAAGAATCGCTTCGGCCTATGCAGCGCGTTCGCATCAACACCACCTGTCAACACCTTGCCCGATGAGGGCACGACCGTGTTGTAGGCGCGCGCGAGACGCGTTATCGAATCGAGCAGAATGACGACGTCTTTCTTGTGCTCCGTCAGACGCTTGGCCTTTTCGATGACCATGTCGGCGACCTGAACATGCCGGCTTGCCGGCTCGTCGAAGGTCGATGAAACGACCTCACCGCGGACCGAGCGCTCCATCTCCGTCACTTCCTCCGGCCGTTCGTCGATCAGGAGAACGATTAACGTCACGTCCGGACTATTTGCCACGATGGCGGATGCAATATTCTGCAACAGAATCGTCTTACCGGCTTTCGGTGGAGATACGATCAGGCCGCGCTGGCCTTTGCCGATCGGAGCAACCAGATCGATGATGCGAGCCGTCAGGTCTTCCTTGCTGCCGTTGCCTTGCTCGAGCACGAGGCGATCGCGCGGGAAGAGTGGCGTCAGGTTCTCGAACAGCACCTTGCTCCTGGCATTTTCCGGCGCGTCGTAATTGATCTGCCCGACCTTCAGAAGCGCAAAGTACCGTTCGCCATCTTTCGGAGGCCGAATCAGACCGGAAACCGTGTCTCCGGTCCGGAGATTGAAGCGTCGAATCTGGCTGGGGCTGACGTAGATGTCGTCGGGACCGGCCAGATAGGAACTGTCGGAGGATCGCAGGAAACCGAATCCATCCTGCAGAATCTCCAGGACACCGTCGCCATAAATATCCTCGCCATTCTTGGCATGCGCCTTGAGAATGGAAAATATGATGTCCTGCTTGCGCGATCGGGCCAGATTATCAAGGCCGAGTCCCTCACCGAGTTCCACAAGCGCGGCCGCGGGACGCGTCTTGAGCTCCGTCAGGTTCATGACATTCTTACTTTGTTCGAGTTGCTCCGGCGGAATTATCTCGAGATTTCCATCGTCATCGGGGTATTCGTCATGACTAGGTCTTCGCCGACGACGCCGATTCGGAGATCCACCCGAACTCTTTGCTTTAGCCGACTGCTTTGGCCGGCTTCTTGTTGAATTACCCAAGTATCCTCTCACAGATTAGTTTCCAAAAAATCAGTCAAGTCTTTCTTCGGCACTGCCCGAAAAAGCTGTGCCTGCACTTCTCCACCCTTGAACAGCATCAGCGTGGGAATGCTGCGAATCTGGTACTTCGCTGGCGTATTCGGATTTTCGTCGATATTCAGTTTGGCGACTGTAAGCCTGTCGGAATATTCGTCCGCCGCTTCGTCCAGCAGTGGCGCAATCATCTTGCACGGGCCGCACCATTCCGCCCAAAAGTCGAGCAAAACGGCCTTATCGGAATTGAGCACGTCGGCCTCAAAATTGTCATCAGTAGTGTGGACGATCTTCTCGTTCACCGGCT
>Ga0255047_10000842_pt1 | contig 24417 bp, 42 predicted proteins | sample JV7_2_1_MG_FD_183640 | JGI IMG/M metagenome (GOLD analysis project Ga0255047, IMG submission 183640) | Seawater microbial communities from Jervis Inlet, British Columbia, Canada - JV7_2_1 | ecosystem: Environmental > Aquatic > Marine > Inlet | place: Canada: British Columbia | collected 2016-10-06 | reverse complement strand
GCGGCGGCCGAGATCGACAAACTCGCGAAACAGGACGGATCGAACCAGGATCTCTTGGACGCGATGAAGACGCAACTCGCTGCGGTGGTCGAGCAGGACAGGGCGCAGGCCCAAATGAAAATCGATCTCGAAGCGTTGAAGCAATTGGCGTCGGCCGTGGGCAACAACGCGCGAGGCCGTCGTCAACGGTCGGGGAGGTGATCCGATGCCGTTCGATTCGTTCACACTGACGACCAATGAGCAGGGCGACGGCCGATTCCTCGCGAACGAACGAAACGTCGATTCCGACGGCGAGATCTACAGCTACAGCTACACAGCGGCAAGCGAGGCGGAAGCAACGGCCATCCAGGCAGGTCGATACGATGCGATCTTGCAAGATCGGCGACGCCGAGAGATTCGCCGATTGGTCAACCACTTCGAGGCGGGCGGAACTTGGGCCTCGTTCACCCTTGCGACGTTCCCGACCAAAGCCAAACTCCGAACGCGGATACTCAAGTTGTTCCGCAGTAATGGGCGTTCGCGGGCGTTGCAATACGCGGCGCCGGTCGATGCGTTGACGGTCGGAACGATCGCTTCGTTGCTGGCCGTTACGACGCCGGTAGCAACCGGGATCAAGGGGCGAGCGGCGGACAGGTTGCAAGTGGAAGCGGACGAGGCGGCGTGGGAAGCGGACACGGTCGAAGATGACGGGGTCGAGTAATGGCTGACGTGTACTTGCGGTCGACCGATGGCGACGACGCGGATGACGGGTCGACGTGGGCGCTTGCCGACGCGACGCTCGTCGCTTCGTTGGTCGCTGCCGGCGCGGGCGGGAAGTCGTACGTCAGCGATGCGCACGCCGAGACGCAAGCGTCGAATATGAACATTGTGTCGTCTGGAACCGCAGCAAGCCCGACCAAGATACTATGCGGCGACGACGTGGCTGAGCCGCCGACGACCGCAACCACTTCGGCCACAATCACGACGACAGGCGCCAACCACATGGCGTTTACTGGGTTTGCCTACGTCCAGGGCATTACCTTCAATATGGCGACCGGAAGCGCTAATGATGCGATAAAATGGACCGACTCGGCGCCATGGGGTTGGACCTACGAGGATTGCGCCCTCAATATCGTGTCGACGCATTCGTCGGCGGGGTTCCAAGTCGGCAATGTCGGCAACAATACCGAAGACGACCAAGCGTTACGGTTCATCAATACGGATATCTCGTTCGGTTCGACGTCGCAAGGCTTCATCTGGACTACGTGTAAGTTCGAGTGGCACGGCGGTTCGGTCACCGGAACGGCGCCGACTACGTTATTCCTTGCCGACTCAAGCGGTGGCACTGGCGACGTGACGCTGATCGGGGTCGATCTGTCGGGGTTCGGCACATCAAAGAACCTGGTTGATGTTTCGGCAACTGCCGGCAAGCGGACCATCTACAAGTTCATCGAATGCAAGCTCGGCGCATCGGTAACGATCGCGACGGGCGACGTGGCGGGACCGGGCGGACCAGAAATCGAATGCATTAATTGCGACTCGGCCGATACGGCGTACCGATGGTACAAGAAAGCATGCGGTGGCGAATCGCTCACCGAAACAACGATCGTGATGACGGGCGGCGCGACGGTCAATAGTGTCGCGGTCAGTCGCAAAGTGGTCACGACCGCGACATCGAGCGACGTGTTCCCCTTCTACGGCCAGTGGCATCAGTTCTGGAACGACACGCTGACCTCTCAGACCCTGACGGTCGAGATCGTCTCGGATAACGTTACATTCGACGACGACGAGGTATGGGTCGAGCTACACTACCTCGGCACGTCCGGTTTCCCGATCGCGACGCTATTGACGGACCGCGTGGCCGACTTCCTCACGACGCCAGCAAACCAGGCCAGTTCATCGCAAGCGTGGACCACGACGGGCCTGACGACGCCGAATAAGCAAGCGTTGGCCGTGACGTTCACTGCGGCTGAAGCGGGGTTGATCATGTGGCGAGTGGCTGCGGCGAAGCCTAGCTCTACGTTTTATTACGACCCGGATACGGTGCTGACCTGATGGCGACATCGTTCGACGGTATCGATGGTTTCGTCACTGGTACGGGCGGCGGCCTGTCTTACGACACGATCGGCGGGTTCCTGACGGAGCCGGCGGCCGGCGGCGCGTCGACCTATGAGGAATCGATCACGATCGCGGAATCGGCCGGGTACACGTTGGCACAAGTCGGCACGCTGGGCGACGCGATGACGATCGCGGCATCGAGCGGGCTAACCGACTCGAACCTCGGCACGCTCGCCGATTCGCTTTCGATGGCGGCGTCCGTCGGATTGTCGAACATCGCGAACGCCGTCGTCGCGAATGCGCTGACGGTCGCCGCGACGGTCGACCTGTCGTTGGCGGCTGGCCTTCTCCTCGAAGATACCTTCGCTCTCGGCGCCACGCTGGACCTCGTGACGGCCGGCGCGATCTCCAAGGAAGAGACGCTGGCTCTCGCGGCTTCGGTGGGGATGACGCAAGCGTCGCAACTGGTCGCGGCAGATGCGGCGACGATGGCCGTGGCGGCTTCGATTGCCGCGCAGACCGACGCGGTTGTCGCCAACGCTGTGGCCGCTGGGGCGTCTATGGCCGTCTCGGCAGCGGGCGCCGGTGTATTCGCCCAAGCGTTGACGGTGGCCGTCCAGGCGGCGTTGGCGGCCGCTGGCGTGGTCGCGGCCGCGGGTTCCGACCATACTGTCATTCGGTTCGTGCTCGAAGCGATGACGAAGCCGGTACTGACCGACGAGACGATGACCAAGCCGGGGCTGACCGACGAGACAATGTACAACTGAAAGGGGCCTGCAATGATCCTTGATCCGACCGGTTCGGAGTTTGGTGGCGGCGTCGCGATTCACAACGTGTACGAGGTCGACTGTCTCGACCGCAAGGGGCGGTTGAAGTGGCGCGAGGTCGTCGGGAACCTCATCACGACCGAGGGTCTCAACGACCTGCTCGACAAGTACCTGAAGGGGTCGACCTATACGGCGGCCTGGTATGTGGGCCTGATCGACAACGCCGGGTTTACGGCCATCGCGGCTGGCGACACGGCGGCGCAGATCAACGGTAGCAACGGTTGGGCCGAGCTGTCGGAGTACGACGAAGCGACGCGCGAAGTCCTGACGCTCGGCACGCCGGCGGCCGGGTCGGTCGACAACTCCGCATCGAAGGCGTCGTTCACGATCAACGCATCGAAGTCGGTCGAGGGCGCGTTCATCGCGAGCCTATCGACGAAAGACGGAACAACCGGCACGCTCTACGGCGCCGCCGCATTCGCCGCGACCCGCGTGGTGATCTCCGGCGATACCCTGAACGTCACGGCGACTCTCACCGCAGCGAGCGCGTAGGCGAAAGGGCCAAGCGATGCCATTGACGCGAAAGCAACGGACGGTCCAGGAGGCCACGACGGCCACCTACACGGCGACGCTGAAGGATGACGCCGGCGTGGTCATCCCCTCGGCCGACCTGACGACGTTGACGCTCACGCTCTACAACGAAAAGACCGACGCGGTGATCAACTCGCGGACCGCACAAGACGTGCTAGGCGTCAACGGCGGGACTGTCCACGCGACCTCGGGCCTGCTGACTCAGGTCTTCGCGCCGGCCGACAACCCGATCATCGACACGGCGTTGGAGCACGGGCGGACCGAGGTCCATATCGCCCAGTTCGACTTCACGTGGAACGCCGGCGCGAAGGCGGGCCGGAAGATGATCACGATCGAGGTCGTTCAGAACCTCAAAACGACCTGAAGGGGCGGCGTTGAATGGCTCTCCGAATGTGGTATCGGCTGCCTCCCGCCGCGTGGGTCGAAGTGGATCTCGTCGCGCAAAGGGTGGGCGAGATCAAGCTGGCGGTCTCATATTCTCATCCCGCAACGCTCTCGTGGACGATGCACCAAGCTCAGCACACGACGCCGATCCCTTTTCTCGCGGCGATCGCCTTCACGGACGACGACCTGTGGGACCCGGACGGGGCGCCGCTCGGCGTCGGCCCCGAGTTCTTCGTCGACCCGGTGTTCGAGGGCCACGTCAAGGACATTCAGCCGGCCGAATCGAACAGGCTCGAATACGTCGCGATGGACCCGACCGACCGCGCGGGGCAGGAGTTGACGATCCTGTCGGGGGCGTCGTCGAACATTCCACGGCTCGTCTACAACGCGATGATCGAAACCGACGACGACTACGCATTCAGTCGCGACTTGACCGCCACTGTGTCGACGATGGTCCAGGATCTTCTCGGCGACCGGGCGTCCCAACTGCGACCGCTGATTGCGGCGCCGGCGACTGGCGACCCGTTCCACGCGCCCGACTTGGCCGGCCTGGACATGGTCCCGCAAGATAAGGTCGTGTTCGAGACCGAGGGGCTTCGCTCCGGCCTCGATCGATTGCTGCAATGGTACCCGGCTCACCGAATCCTTTTCCGTCCGGGCGCCGACGCCGCGCGCAAGTGGCGCGTCCACAAAGTCGATACGGCTCCGCAGGTCACGCTTACCCTCAACGACTGGTCGACGGTCGGCGGGAAGCGAATCCTTTCGATGGCGCTGCAACGGTCCATCGAGCAACGGGTCGCGGCGGTCGAGATCCTCGGGCCGTTACGACTCAACCACGGGGTCGCGTCGATGTTCCCGGCGACGCCGGCCGGCATCGGTCCAGCCGACGCGACGCATTCGCTTACCGAACTGTGGGACCCGACCGACGAGGCGTCCGTCCTGGCTCTCGGACCTGACATCGGCGACACGACAAAGGGCCGCGTGTTCCGGGTCTGGCAAATTGCCGAACCCGACGCGCGGGCGCTGGCCCGGCAGATGTCGACGGTTCGCCTATTCGGGTATTCCGACATTGGCCGCGGGACCAACAACGACGACCAGTTCCGACTCACCTACCAACCGAACCTGCTTGCGTCGTACGACGGCGGCGTGACCTACGAGACGGTCAACGGGATCGAACTCGACACGGCCGAGGGAATCGTCCGGGCGCCGCGGACCGTCATCCGCAACGTCGGCGGCGCGTGGGTTGGGCCGGACAACGTCGTATTCGAGTTTGGGTACTTCGCTTCGGAACTGTCGGCTCGCGCGCCGCTGGTCGGGTTCGAGGGAACCGCGAACAGCCAACTAGGAATAACTCGCGTGCTGACCCAGTTCGACGAGTCGCTCGTCGTGGGATACGACAAAAACGACTCGTTCGTCGACGAGGCCGAACGGATCGCACAGTTCCGCAAACTCGCGCAAAACATCCTCGACGCCCAAAAGGACATCGTCTACGCCGGTGGCTGCTCGCTGAAGGGCATCGACTACGACTGGCTGAGATTGAACCGCCGGGTCAACTTCGCGGCCGTAGACGGCGACGGGGACGCCTTGATGACCGGGTGGGAGGCCGTCAACGCCGTGTTGACCGATGTCGAGTACGACTATTCCGAGCGGCTCACGACGCTGACGTTCTCGTCGGACCATATGGAGTTCTTGCTTGCTGACCCGGAGATGTTGCGCCAGCGGCTCAAGATCTTGGCGCTCGACACGTCGCAACGAATATTCATCGAACATCGGCTCGACGGCGTGCTCATTGGCCGGTCGTCCAACGTGAGCGGGTCGACGCTCGACTTCTCGAAACCATCAACCTGATCGGGGCAAACAATGGCGCTGAGTACCATCAATGGCGACGTTCACGTAAACGGGACGCTGTCGAGCAAGATCATGAACCCGCCGGCGAACTCGGTGGGCAATAGCGCGGTCAAGGCGGCCGCGGCGATCGCAGCTTCTAAACTCGAACATCAGTGGAACCATTTTGAGGAAGTCTACGTCGAGGGGACGACGATCGTTGCACTCGCGTCGCGGATGATCCATACCGTGACTGGCGTTACCGGCGAAGTAGTCGCGATCGAAGGGTGGATTACCACGCAAGCGACCGGGGCCGACCGGACAGTCACGGTCGATCTTGAGAAGTCCACGGCGGGCGGCGCGTTCGCGACGATCTTGTCGACGACGGTCGATATCACGAACTCGACCACGATCCGAACCGCCGTCGCCGGCATCCTGTCCGACGGGAACCTCGTCGTAGGGGACATGCTTCGGCTCGTGGTCACGGTGGCCGGTTCCGCCAGCGCCCAAGCGGCCGGCCTGTTCGTGTCCGTGGTTCTTCGCGAGGACGCCGCCTGATGCCGATCGATCGCGCGAACCTCGGCTCGGCCCAGCGAGAGGCGAAAACCGAACGCCTGCTCGCGCAGCACCACTCCGACCTTCAACGGATCATGCGCCGGCTCGGCGAAACGGTCGAGCCGGGGCAACCGGCGCAGTTGCCGGGCGACCAGGCGGACTCTGGCGCGATCCCCCGCGTTGGCGTGGCGACGCTCAACGGAGCTTTGAGCGCTGGAAGCACAGCGACGGCGACGCTTGGAACGGAAACGATCACTGTCGAAGACAACATCCTTTCGGCTGGGAACGAGGCGGACAGCGGCGCCACGATCCTGGTATGGCAAAGCGCCCCCGGCGAGAACTGGGAGCTAGTCAACATAAAGTGCACGAGCATATCGTAAATGCCGATTCCATGTTGCGTCGATCCCGACCCGCCTGATCCTGTCCCGACGTGTAAGACGTGTCAAGGCGCGTCGCCTATCTACCCGATCGATCCCGCGTTCGCCGCCGGCTTTCACGTCATGGTCCTGACGCTTCCTTCCAGCGCTGCCGCTGGTGCTCTTGCCGGCACATACTTGTTAGTCGCCACCGGCAACACGGACACATGGGAAACAATCGACTCCTCAACTGGGGGGACGGCCAAACTGATCGGACAAGCTAACGGCGGAGAGACGTACACTCGCGCGATCCAGTCGCTGACGATATCCGGACTAGGCGTGACGTACACTATAGACCAAGTAAGCGTCGGGCTGTCGTACCGGATATGTTCGACGGAGGACACTACGCCGACATGTAGTCCGCCGGCGATCAGGACATGGATAGCGCCAGTCGTACGCAACTTGACCGAATGGACTCAAACAGCGTTTGCTGGGGTCGTTGGATACGGGGACAAGAACCCTCTCGCTGGATGTTGCGAGTGCCACCAAGGCGCCGAAGACATACCGTTTATTGGGGGCGTGTACCAGGTCGGTACGCACGTATTCCCTGGCGATGGGTCTGTCGGCCAAGGCAGCGGCCCGAACATGTTGTTCTTAAATACGAGCAACGGGGAAGACCAGTGTGGAGCGTGCCAGTACCAGCCGGCGATCCAGACGTGTAACCAGACTTCGTGCGACGTTCAGCATCATGCGACACTAACGTCGGCCGAGCTTGGTGGCGCTGCGGTCGATCCCACAAGGACAGTGGCGACCGTCAGCAACTCGTCGGTGGTGTCACCCGGATCAACACATTCGAATATGGAAATCGGAAACATGACAGCAGGCGGGACGGGCATCTTCGCCGGGACATGGGAGCCGGTAACTACTACGTTCGGAGTCCTAACGGATTTCTGTACTGCGACGAACGCAACGGGACAACTCCTCACATGAAGGAATGCTCGTACTTGTCGCCGGTCGTCGAGGGCTACCTTTCGCGTTGCGGCGTGACTGGAATAAACATCGCTTCGCCCGAGCAGAATGGCAACCCGTGCCGCATGTGCCGTGCCGGCTGGTATCGCGGAAGACCACCGAAGCCCCGCGACCGTTCTACCTGGCCCCCGATCCTCGAAGAGATCCTACCCGACGGGTTTCCCCCTGCCGACCACGGGTTCGGCGATACGCTCGCCCGACTGTTCGCTCGGCTCTCGGCGTGGGGCCTGTCGTGGTTCCGGAGGCGTCCCGGATGCCGATGCCAACAGCGGCAACGGTGGTGGAACCGAACGTTTCCCTATCCCCCTTGGTTGCGGCGGGCCTTGTCGAGGATGCGACGGCCGGAGTCGCGTTGACTCCGGCCAGCCGATTCGCCAAGATACCCAACGAAGAAGCCCCGCGACGCTTGAACGTCCGGGGCGCGGCTCGGAGCGGTGAGGACTCCAGGCGAACCCATCCTATCGCCTCGATCCCCTCGCGACAATCTGCAAAGGGGAACCCATGACCGACAAAACGATTGCGATCACATTCGTTTGGCACGGCGAGGAGTGCTTTCGCGTATCCACCGTAAATCGCGATACCGATTCGATGTGTGCCGGGCCTGATGCCCGCCACGACGAGACCCACGTACGTCGTTACGATTGGTTCATGATCGAGTCGGGCGAACTGCTCGGCCATGCGCAGCGAATCGGCGCGGGGAGATTGTCCGGTCACACGGACGCGGTCCGGCAGTTGGAAGCAACCGGGGAATACGTCGACCCACGAGACGATACGGGCGAATCGGAATGAGCAAGGCGCGAAGCAACCGACGGAAAGGCGAGCCGGTTTCTGTCAGGGGGCTGGCTCGTTCCTCGTTCGGTGGGCTTTCCGGGGTCGATCCCTCGGCGCGCCAATGCGACGGCGTTCAGCAACGGCGGGACTCCGTATCGAAGCCGCTCCGGGTGAAAGCCCGGCGTCGCAATGTCCCGAACAGGGTCAGGACAAGGCAGGGCAACGCTGGTTGAGGCGCCTGTTGGATAAGCCAAACCTGTTCGGGGCAACTAGGCGGTGTGGTGCAAGAGGGAAGCACGCCGAGCAGCAAAGCGGGCGAAGACGTTCGTCCGCCGCTCGGCGAGATCCCGGTTCGAGTCCAGGCGCCGCCAATCGGTCGGGCACAGCCTTTGGCAACGACCTTGTCATTTTTGGCACTGTGGGGCGTGTCCGGCCGTTTCCGCTTGCGATCGTTCGCCCGACGGCGTAGGAGTTGGACGATGAATACCGACGTGAGCCTGATGGTCGATTACCGTGGAAGTACGGAAATCTGCAACAATTGCCGGCATTTTGAGTTGTTGAACACCGATAACGGGTTGTGTCGTAGGCATGCGCCGCCTGCGGTAACAGTGGAAGCGAACGACGAAACAAACTTCGGTGCTCGGTTCCCTGGCGTTTGCTGCCGAGATTGGTGCGGAGAGTTCGGTGCGGCAAGAATCCCCCCTTGCATTCCCCCCGAATATCCGCAAGGATGACTCCACGAAAAGGCCCCACCGACGTTGGCTCGTCGTGGGGCATGGCTTGGTCGAATGCAGCGACCGTGCGCGTTTATCGTAGCACATCCGCTCGCCCGTCCAAACCATTTCCGAAAACCTGCCCGCGGTCGGTAGCCGCGCGCACTGGGAACCTACGGATGCGAGACGACCGAACAAACGCAAGCGACCGCCGCCCGCAAGGGATTCGCCGCGGTGCTTCGCGCCGGCCGCCTCTAATGACCACGCTGGTAAACGGCGTGGGAGCCTCTCTCATCGACACCAGCGGACTCGGGGCGAATGCTTCGGTCCGATGGCTAGGCAACCGGCTCGACACCGGAGAGACGAAACCGTGCCGTACCTGGGAACAATCCAAATCCACGCTACGGCCGACCCTGCCGACGTGGTCCTGAAGCTGGGAAACCAGTGAACCCTGATGCGGATGAGGCTTGCGGAAATCCGTCGGAGACCCAGCGGGAAGGGCCAGGGCCGGAAGGGTAATCTTCAGGCTAATGGGGTCGGTGCATCTGGAACTGCAAGCCCGTTTCAAAGTGGATTGGACAGGTTAAAATATCTGCGGGGAAATTTGAAAGTGGGCGCCAACGCAGAGGACGACATCAGCGATTTCGGCTATCCGTTCCGTGGCCTCTGCCCGCGATGCGGGGACCGGATTCCCTACTGGCACTGGCGCAATTGCCGAGGTATGTGCGACGCGTGCTGCGGCCGAATGATCGTCGAGTCGAACCGACGATGCCGAGAGATGTTCGGCAGCGAAAGGCGGACGCGGTCGCGACGATCTGAGAAGCGACACCGAAGCCAAGAGCGGATAACGGAGGCGACCCGATGACCGACTACGTCCCCATCTGCCCGTGGCCGTGGTGCATGTACTCTACGATGGCCAACGGTTGGTGTGACCTGCACGGCGGCTCGGACGATACTACGATCCCTGAGCACGTGTTACGGAGAATGGAAGAACTGGAGCCGGAAGCGAAGCGGGTTCTTGCTCGCGGCGCGTTCCTTAGGGCCGTCTACGACCTATGCGATGCCGGCAAAGACGACGCGGCGATCGATTCCATTTTCGACTACGTGGACGACCTACTGTGCGAGGGGTCGTTCGACGCTGTCGACGACGCGTTGCGGCGGATCGAACTCGACCGGCTGTCGACCGCTGCGATGATTGGGTTCCTGTCGATCACGCTGGCGGCGCGGCCGAAGTTGCCGTATCGGTCGGCGCTGTGCCAAGCGATCCGCGACAAGCTGGCGGACGATCCGCAGGTCGATGAGTTGCTGAATGGGTTGGAATGAGACTCGAATGAAAGGACTCGACATGAAGTACATCGACGCGAAGCCCGCCATCAAGTCGAAGACGCTCTGGTTTAACGCCCTTGCCGTCGTCCTCCAGGTCGCAATCGCCTACGGGTTCGGCGAGCACGAACCGGCTCCCTGGACGAACGAGACGGCTATCGGGATCATTGCAATCGCGAACATAATCCTCCGGTTCGTGACGACGCAACCGCTCATATCGAAGTAGCCGAACCCCCTACGGTCAGGTCGTTTCGGCGAGTCCCGGCCAGCGGTTCGCGCGGACCGCGCCGGCGAGTTCTAAGAAAATCCGCGAACGTCGCTTGCATTCCTACTCTAGCAATGCTAGATTGATTGTAGGTGAGGACGAACGGAACGAAGGGGCGAAAGCATGACGACGACCGACCTACTGAAGAAAGTCGACGAACTCGGCGACGCGGTTCGTTCCTGCGAGCAATTGGACGACGCGCGCCGTCAACGGGTGCTCGATACACTGGCTGTTCTGGCCGAACCGATCGAGAATATTCTGACGCAAGACGAATGGCACTCACGAGAAGTCGCGAAGCGAAACGGGTTGACGATCGAGCAATGGTAACGAAACCAGGGGCACGGAAGCCCCGCTGCGAGGGCGAAAGCATGACCATCACTCTCCGAAACGACTTCCACAATACCTCGGCCCGCGCCCTAGTGGCACACGGCCGCAACCTGACGCACGGCCAGATTCGCCGCGTGGCTCTGACCTTGTGCGGCGACCATTCGTGCCAGTGCGGCGCCGTACGGGGCCAGCAAGACGCGAAAGCGGTCGCGTGGATGGACTCGATCGACGGAACCTGGGCTTGGCCCGTGGCGTTGAAAGGGGGCAACTGATGCCGACGACGACCCAAACTACCGCACGGCCTCATCAGTGGGAATACGCGGGACTCGGCTTGGCGCCCTTCCGGTATTCCGGGATGGAGGAAAAATGGTTCGGCGGCGGAACGAGCGGAATCCCGCGCAAGCCGGGTTCGTCGTGCGACGCTTGCGGGCAGTCGATCGCGATCGTTTGTTGGATCGAATCGGCGGACGGCCAGCGGTTCAAGGTCGGCTGCGATTGCGTTCGTAAGGTCGACAACGCGAGGAACAAGCGAGCGGCCGAACCGGTAGTCGTGGCGATGGACCGCGACCGTCGGAAGCTCCAGGCCGACAAGCGGCACGCTAGGGAGGATACGAAGCTCGAAGCGGGCCTCGCGATGATCAACGAGAACCGCGACCTCCTAGCGTCAATGCCGCATCCGATGAAACAATGGGCCGAACGGGGCCAGACTCTGCTCGATCAGGTCGATTGGTTCCTACGCTCGGCCGGGACGACCGGTAAGCTGCGGATCATCCGCGAGGTCGAGGCCGCGTTGAAGGCCGAGGAAGAGGCAGACGTTCAACTCTCCGGCAAGTAAAAGGGGCGAAGCATGACCGAACCCGAGTTGATTTATTCATACTCGCGAGCCGATGCCGAAGACGACGGCGTGCTGATCGACGTGTCTGAGACGGCAAAGGAAGCGGGGGTTACGTTCCCTACCGCCGTGACGGCCGCTGTTTGGGCTAAGTACGTGGTGGTGCCGGACGGCGTAACGTGCCAAGACGAAGCGGGCCGGCTGTGGGACGTGCTATGGATGTTCCGCACGGCTGCATCTATTGGACCAGGAGGCGCGGAACTTCTGTTCGATGTCTACGTTCGCAACGACAACCGACACGCAAAGCGAATCACGCTCAAAGCCGTCGTCGGTCCAGGCGACGACGCGGAACCGGTCATCACGATCATGTGTCCGGACGAAGACTGAGTCGAAGGAATTGTAAAAGGGGCGACAGCATGACCATCGCAACGATCTATTGGGACGAGCAGGACGCCAACGACATCGGGTGGGCCTGGCGATACGACGGCGACTCGGGACCGCTCGACGTGCCGGACCTCGACGAGATCACGACGGGCGACCTTGTGCTCGCGTTCCGCGACCAGGTCGGGCCGATCGACCACGGGAACGTCGAGATCATCCTTCCTGAACGAACCAAGCGGGCGGCGTAGCTCGCGCGGCGTGCCAACCTCTTGCGAAGGAACGGGGGTCGGCACGAGATCGCGTAGGGGCATGGATGCCCCGCTAAATCATTGGAGCCGAGATGATCCGGTTGACGCTCTACGACGGCGACGGCGATTGCTTCCTAGACCCCTCATCGATCAAGGCAGTCGTGGAGTTGGTGGCGTATCAACGCGACGGCCACGAGAACGGACGCCGAACTAGGATCGACTACGGGAGCAACGGGTGCGTGTTGGTTCGGGAAACCCCGGCGGAAGTAATGGAGAAAATCGGATGACCGTTCCGGAATTGCGGGCCGAATGCAAGCGACGCGGCTTGCCGACGTATCAGGTCCAGGGGCGGCGGTTGCGGAAGGCGGACCTGGTGAGGCAATTGAAAGGGGTGAACGATGACGCACGGACAACTGGCGGACGAACTGAAAGTATTGATCGGGTGGTTAGAAAGCGGACGATTTCCGATGGCCGACGCATCGGTCGAGTTGCATTCGTTGTCGATCCGGTGCCTGAGCGACGCGCACAGCAAGTCGACAGCGATCCGATGCTATCCGCCCGAGCCCAAGCCGAACGAGACCTAGACATAGACTGGGCAACCGCCACGAAGCACGCCAGCGCCCTCGGCATCCCGCGTGCCGAACTGCTCGACGAGGACGCGGCGACGATGCACCGGATACTACGGGGTTGTTCGCGGCCGGCGGACGATCGTCACTGGAGAACCAAAGAAGTGATCCGGGAAATGGTTCAGGGGGCCTCGTGAAGGAAAGACGATGTGACGAAACGAAACGAGTTCACGCCGGAAGCTGTAGCGGTCGGCGCGGCCTTGAAGTCTCGCCGGGAAGCGTCCGGCTGGTCGGCTGCGGACCTGGCCGAGGCCATCGGCTACGGTCCGGCGTCGATCCATCATTGGGAAGAGGGCCGACGAGTGCCGGCGTTGCGGGCGATTATCAGAATGGCCGTCGTGTTTTGCGTGGAACCGACGGCCATTCTGGAGCCGTTGAACGGCCTGCTCGAAGCGGAGGCCGAGAAGATGGCGGGTTAGCCTTGGGCCGTGGCTGGTTTGGCCGCGCGGCTTCGTCGCGGTTTCGCTTGTCGCTCCGGCGCCGGGTCGGCCTTCGCCTGGGCGGCGAGCCGTTCGGAGAACTGCCGGAGCTTGTCCGTGTACGATCCGAACACGGCGACGACGTTCGTGAACTCGACCACGTCTGGCGTCGCGCGACGGAAGACGGCCAGCCCATTCTCGTCGACCTTCTCTTCGCCGTCCGAGTCGTGGGCCAACTGGACGAAGGAAATCGCGTGCAGGATCATCGCCTCGTGGAGATTCGACCCGAGCGGCGCGGCGTCCCACGCTTCCTTGTTGATTTCAATGGCGATGTCGTAGTCGGCGACCAACCGCTCGCGGTCGTGGCGAAACGAGACCTTGACGAGCGGTACATTCCCGTCCGCGTTGGGAATCCATTTCGTGTGCCAGTACAGCACAAACCGCGTGTCGCGAAGGTCATCGCGATGCGTGCTGACCATCCGCGCGAGGACAACGTACGGCTCGCGTGCCTTGCCGGTGGGGTCGATTAGGTGGACGTTTACGGCCTTCGACTTGCTTCGCTCGGCCATCGTGGGGACTCCTGAAAGGTGGACTTGGGGAACGGTTCCGACGCTTCGCGCATTCTAGACGGTGCCGCGGCGCCGGCAATAGCAAAGGGGGAGATCATGACTCCGAAGGAAATAGAGGCGCGGGTCGCGGACGATCCGGAGTTGTCGGACGGGTGGCGAAGGTACAACCGGTACCTGGAGCGGTTGGTTCGTGTTCCGCATCCTGACCAACGGTTGGCGTCGAGTGGAAAGACGCTTGCCGACCATGTCGCCTGGGGCTTATGCCAAGACGACTTAGACACTGTTCGCCGGGTGCTGGCCCGGATGGACGACGTGATACGAAGACAGATGCGGGTCGAGCGTCGCCGGCGCGCCGAGAACGTCACGACGGATTGAACTAAACGAAAGGGGAAAGCATGACAACCCAATTTCTTGGCCAGGTCGACTCCGGTCCGTGGGACGTGTTGGCCGACGACTACCACGCCGACCGTACTTGCGTCTCTCAGTCGATGATTTCCGTACTCCGCGCGTCGCCGGCCGAGTTTCACGGTCGATTCGTCGATGGCTCGCTTCCTGGCAAACCGCAGACCGACCCGATGTCGCTGGGGTCGTACCTTCACGACATGATTGCTGGCGGGATTTTCGACCGGTGGGCCGTCTGGACCGGCGGAACGCGACGCGGCAAAGTATGGGACGCCTTCAAGGCCGACGCTGCCGCGGCCGGCAAGGAGGTAGTCACGGCCGACCAGGCCAAGAGCGCCGAGGGGATGGTCACCGCGTTGCGCCGCCATTCGTTCGTCGCTCGGGCGTTGGCCTCGGCCGATGAAACCGAACAGCCGATCCGCTGGAACGATCCGGAGTCCGGCGTCGCGTGCCGAGGGATGCCGGACCTCTACTGCGCGTCGATGGGCGTCATCCTCGATTGGAAGTCGACGGCGCAACCGGATCGCGAGACGTGGATCAAGGGCGCCGCGAACTACGGCCTGCACCGGCAAGCGGCCCACTATTGCGCCGGCGTAGAGGCGGCTTGGGGTTCGCCCGTCGGGTTCTGTTTCGTCGTCGTCGGCACGGCGCCACCGCACGACGTTCACGTGATGCGGCCCGACGATGAGGTGATGGGCCTCGGTCGCGCGCAGGTCGCCGATTCGCTGGCGGAGTTGGCCCGACGATGCCACGAAGACGACTGGCGGGCCGACGACGCGGACGGGGTCAACCGATTCTCTTATCCGCCGTGGGCGTTCCAAGAATGAAAGGCAACCGATGGGGCGAACGAAGAAAAAGCGGAAGCGTCGCGACCCGACGCCGTTTGAAATCGTGTGCGCGACGATCCTGATTCGGCGCGGGTGGTCGAGCATCGTGAAGCTGTCGAGGCGCGTCGGCACGACTGGCCGTCGGAACGCGATCGACTGGTCGAAGGGGGCGAGGCAATGAGCGACGAGGGGTTCCGGTGGTCGCGATTCGCGCCGCCGGCGCTGGCGTGGGTGCTCGGCATCCCGGCGTTTTGGGCTTTGGTGGCTTGGTTCTGTTTCTGGAGATGAAGCATGGCGAATGCAGTATCGACACAGGTCAACTCGTTGCGTACGGCGCTGGAATCGCCAAGGGCGAAGCACGAACTGATGAAGGCCCTGGGCGACGAGATGGCCGTCGAGCGGATGTTGCGGCTGACTCTAACCGCGGCCTCGAAGTCGCCGGAGTTGGCCCGCTGTTCGGTCGAGTCTATCGGGCTGGCGATGCTCACAGCGTCGCAACTGGGATTGGAACCCGACGGACGGAACGCCTACCTCGTCGCGTACAAGCAACAATGCCAGTTGCTGCCGTCCTATATGGGCCTCTGTATGCTCGCGTGCAGGAATCCGGCCGTCGAGTCGATATCGGGCGAGGCCGTGTTCTCTAACGACGTGTTCGAGATCGAGTACGGAACGAAACCCTCGCTGTGCCACATTCCGAACATCGCCGACCGTGGCGACTTCCTCGGCGCGTGGGCCGTGTGCAGGTGGACGAACGGCGGGGCGGTCTTCAAGTTCATGACGGTTGATGAAATCGACAAGCGCCGACAGGCGGCGCAGACCGACAAGGTCTGGTCGAAGTGGCCTCACGAGATGGCCGTCAAGACCGTAATCAAGCGGCTGACGACGACGCTCCCGATCGGCGGCGAGTTCGCCGAGGCGTTGACGCACGAAGCAACCGTCGTCGAATCGCACGACGACGCGCCGACGAAGCGGCGACGGGTTCGGGGCGTGACCGTCGAGGCGTTCCCGGAACCGACGAACGGGGAATCCGAGCGGATCGAGGTACAACCGGATCCGCGACCACGATCGAAGCCGGAGCCGGGGGTATTGCCGGCGCCTCCGAAGGTGGCCGTGGTCGACCCGGCAACCGAGGAACAACTGATCCAAATCGACGAGATGGCCGAGGCGTTGCGATGGACTCGGATGAAGGTCGAGGCGGCGGCGGCTGGCCAAGGCTGTCGAAATATGGCCGAGATCACCGGCCCGCAAGCGAAATCGCTACTCGCGACCATGCACGAGTTGGCGAAGCTGGCGCAATCGCGGACCGATTCCGATGACGGCGTCGACCCTCCTGGGGTTGCGAACGCCTTGCCGGCGCAACCGGGCGTCGAGACGAAGGCCAGCAGCGAGACACTTGCGGCGATTCAACGCCTGCTCGATACGTGCGACATGGATCATTCCGAATCGAGCGACCTCCGCAGGCGGCTCGACATCCCGCTCGGTCGTTCGATCACCGAAGGCCAAGCCGAAGAAATCCGGCAAGCGCTGCTCGCCGAGATGACAAACCGAGGCGCGAGAGACGATCAAAAGGCGGCCGTGCGGTCCGTTATGGCCTCGTCGTCCGACCCTCCATCGCTCCAGGATCGCATGTGTCGAAGCTACAACGTCGACGGCGTGGACGGCCTGTCGATAGCGCAGGCGGATCACTGGCTCGCGCAGATCCGAACCGAGGCGGCAGTTGCGGGGGGGAAGGGCCGGAAGACGGCGGCGTCCTCGCCGAAACCGAAGGCCAAGGCGAGACCGAAGGCCGCACCGGCGAAGACCGACACGGACGACTTACCATTCTGAGCCACGTCGCGGCGTAGTGCCGTGGGCTTCCGGGCGTCGGTCGCGATTACGAGGGTCGCGGCCGGCGCGCCGGTTGATTCGAGAGGGGATTCGATGAAGTGCGGGACGTGCCGGTTCTTCAATCACGAAAACGACGTTCGCGGCGAATGTCGCCGGCATGCGCCGAGGCCGCGGAAGCAAGATGGTCTCTCGGCGTGGTGGCCGGTTGTAGCGACTGAGGACTGGTGCGGGGAATACGAACCGAGGGGCAGAACCGAACCGGAAGACGCCCGACGAATCGACGACGAGTAGGACGAAACGAAACGCAACCGAGGACCGACCATGAACCCGACATCCAAAGCAATCCGCGAAATCTCGGCGAAGCGACGGGGCGAGCACACGCCCTACGCGACAATGACCTCGGCCGACATCTTCGACGTGCTCGACGAAGTCGCAACGGCGATCGACGAGGCCAACGGCGAACCGGCCGACGTTGCGGACGAAGACATCCATGCTTCTTCGTTCGTCGCTCCCGCCGAGGTTCGCAGCGTCTCGGCCGATATTCTCGATCCGTTCTTCATGGACGAGGCGTCGGATCGGTTGCTCCGATCAATGTGTGCAATCCAGGACGCCGCGCGCAGCGACCGGCCGTCGATCACCAGGTCGACGAACCGGCGTGCGGCGTGCTCTCGGTTGCTCTCCGAAGGCCATTCATCGGCGGACATCCAATCGGCCTGGCGTTGGTTCCTGACGACCGACACGATCGAGGACCAGTTCCGCGGGAACTGGATCGACACATTCCTGAAGGGGTTCGATTCCTACTTGGATAGGTCGCGGGCGACGCCGGCGAGTCCGGACGCGGCCAAGTTCACGCTGCCGAAGGCGGCCGACTGGGCCGGCAAATGAGCGAAGACCATCGCGGCGAACCGGTGGCCCATCTCCGGGCGAGGATCGCCGAGGCGCAGAAATGGAGGTCCCCGTCGGTCACGCTGGGGTTCGCCGAGGCGGTCGAATTGGAAAGGATGGTTGCGATGCCGGAGCGTAGGTACGAGGTAGTTGCGACGATGCACGGCGGGTCGTATCAGGTCGAGGCGAACATCGACACCCACGACCCGCCGGGAGAAGTGTTGTTGTATCTCGACAACGAAGAGACCGGGTTTGTAGGCGTCATTCGCGTACCGAACGAGGGCGTCGTATCGTTTTGCAAACAACTATTGTCGCGACTTGAGGGGGGCGGCTGATGGCTCCGGACGAGGTCGACCAGTGGCTCGACAATCATACGGCCCTGTTTCCGTCTATGCTGACGTGGCTGGCCAAATTTACGGAGGACCAGCGACGGGCGACCGTGGCGGCGTGGGGCCGTTTGCTTCGCGGCGTAACGCTCGACGCGGCCCGAGACGCATCCGAACGGCTGGCGAAGTCGGAGACGCTCCCGCGGGGATACGAACGGCACGCGCCGACGATCGCGAGGATGGCGCTAGCGGCCGACGAGACGCGGGCCAAGCTCACGACGGCGGCGAAGTTCGGAGGGGGGCCGACCGTCCGTTGCCGCCAGTGCGAAGACCTCGGCCGCGTGTCGGTCTACTTGATCGGCGACTCGTTGGCCCGCTGGATGGAGCACGCGCAGCGGTTCGGGTCGCTGGCGCCGCCCGAGCACGCGACCGGGGTTGTTCGTTGCAACTGCGATACCGGCCGGTCGGTGATGGATCACCTGCCGGAATACGTCCCGACGCATCATCGAATCTCGGTCCGTTCGCCTGGCGTCCACCTGCGGAACAATCCCGCGATCATGGCCGAGAGACGGGCTGAGGTCGAACTGGCACAAGTGGTCGTCGACCGGGGGGCGATGGAATGACGCCGTACGAGAGGTTGGACCTAAGCGAAGAGAAGCGCGAGCATTTGCGTTCGACAGCGGACGCTTACGAGAAATCCGCAATTCAATTGACGGCGTCGGTGAGAAAACGGGTATCGACCGAGGCTGACGCTGTCGCGTGCCAAGCCCTGATCGAGAAGGGCCTTGTACTATTCGCGTCCGCGGAGAGGCTCAGGCGGACCGCGTGTTATCTAGAATCCGCCGAGAGGAATTGAGCTGATGCTGGTATTCACGATCGACTCGAAGCCGATCCCGCAACCGCGACAACGGCACAGAATCGCGAAAATCAACGGCAAGCACACGTCAGTAAACTACCTTCCAGCGTCGGACCCGGTGCATGCGTTCAAGGCGATCGCTCGGGCGGCGTGCCGGCAAGCGTACGACGGGGCGCCGCTGACGGGGCCGCTGAGCGTCGGGTTCGAGTTCGTCTTCGCGCGGACCAAGGCGACCACCTACAAAACGAAGCCGATGCTGACCCGACCGCATTACGGAAAGCCCGATTGCGACAACCTGATGAAGGCGGTCCTCGACGCATTGAACGGCGTCCTCTGGGCCGACGACGCGCAGGTCTGTGAATGGTCTGGGCTTAAGCGGATCGGCGACGGATACGAGAAACCGAGGGTCATCTTGACCGTGGCCGAGATCCCGCCGAGGACGGCATCGGCTCACGCGGGCGGGTGATCGGGCCTCCGGGTTGGTAACATCACGGGATGGACCGAACGACCAGCGGAGGGCGAGACATGGACCACGAGGACAGGCAACCAATCGAACCAGGGCGCAATGTCTCGCGCATGCTTGGGAACCTATGGGCGTCCGGTGGCCTACTATGGGCAATCGGAGCGGCTGGCGTGACCTCGCTTGTCTGGGCGATGGGCACGCTCGGGAGCATCCAATCATCGATCCACATGCTGGAAGCCCAGAAGGTCAACGCGGCCGACGTGCGGGCGATAATCGACCGCGAAAGCGACGGCGGAACCATCAAGCAAGCGATCCAGGGAATCAATCTTCACAACTCGGACATCGACCAGCGGCTCCGCAAGATCGAGATCGAACTGTCACGCCTTGCAACGTTGGTCGAGGAACGGTTCGACCGAGAACAGGGCGCCCTCACCGACCCTTGCGTCGAGGCGGCGGTATCGGCAACAATAATCGGCCCGTGAAATGGGGAATCTACCCGATGCCGCCGCTCTCCCGTGCCTGTGTAATGGCCCCAAAAGGGGGGCTACATGGAACGGTCGAGAATCAACCGAACGATGGTGCTGTGGCTGGCCGTTTCGCTGTCGCTGAACGCGGGGCAAGCGTACCGGTCGACGTTCAAGCCGCCTGCGGATTTCGCACGCCCGGCGCCCGTCGCCGAGATGAACGTTCGCGAACTGCGGGTCGAGTCGAAGCGTCTGGGATTGCCGGCGTATCAGCGGGATGGGACTCGGCTGAAGCGGGCGGACCTGGTCGAGCAAATCGAGAAGGTCGAAAGGTCTCTCCGGGCGCTGTCTAAACGGATTGACGAGGGCGAACCATGACGGAACCGTTCGGCGACTGGTACCAACGATACGAAGCGGAGCCGCCTCCGCGGCGGTGGCACTATTGGCTCGGCGCCGTGGTGCTGGGGCTTTCGACGTGGGCTTTATTCTCGTGGATGTGAAGGGGACGAAATGAGCGACAACCAGTTCGGCGACCAACTATCGGTCCAGGCGTCAATCGGGCAATCGATCGAGGACGAAACAGAACGGTTGATGGCGCTCGACCTCGTCGAAGCGCGGGCCGACCAGGCGGGAAAGGGGATCGCGGCCGTGTTCGACATCGCGGCCATCATCACGATCATAACGACTATCTTCGAGTCGATCGCCGCTTGTCGGGGCAGCGCCGGCGGCGAGATCGCCCGGGCACGTAAACGGCCTCGCGGCCTCGCGGCTCGCGGGATAAAGATAGGGTTGCGCCGCGCGAACCGGAGGAGCGGGCAAAGCCGACGCGAGGCTCGCGAATGGGCGAACGCGGCATATGCGGCGATGCTGGAGGCCGACGAGGAAGACTTGTCCGACGTGCTCGCGCGGGCCGACGCGGTGTCCTGACCTTCCGAAACCTTCCGAAACCTTCCGAAACCTTCCGAAACCTTCCGAAACCTTCCGAAACCCAAACGAGGGTGAAGCATGGCGAAGAAACCGAAGACGATGGCGATCAGCGAAGCGAAGCTGGTCCGAGAGTTGAAGCGGAACGGGTGGCTCGCCAAGGGCACAGCATCGCCCGATACGGTCGCCCAAGCGGTTCGACGATACCAGCGGCGGTTCGGACTCAAGGCGGACGGATGGGCCGGGCCGATCACCTCGCGGACGCTCACCGAGCGGTTTTGTTCGGTTCCCGACCACGCCTTAGAGGCTCGGTCGGCGTGGCCGAGGGACCAGGCCCGCGAAGGGTTGAAGGTCGCAATCGCGAAATCCCTGACCGGTTCTCCTCGGATGTCGAGGGCGGACTACGAACGAACGGTCGAGGTCGCGCTGTCCCATATCTCGGAGATCTGCGGCGCCCGGTTCGAACTGGTCACGAACGCGCGGACCGCGAACGTCGTCATGTCCACGCATCGCGAACGGTCCGGCGGCGTGCTCGCGTGGTCGCAACTCCCGAACGGGTCGGGGTCGCAACTCGATCAGTCGTACGACGACGCCGAGTCCTGGCACTGGCGCGACGTGGACGTTCCTCCGGGGGCCATCGGCCTGATCCACGTCATCCGCCACGAGTGGGGACACGCCCTTGGACTCGGCCACGGTGGCGATTGGTTGCTTCGTCCAACGTACGACCCGCGAGCGTATACGTTCCGAGGATGGGAAGCGAAACAGGTGATCGACCGATACGGGGAACCTCAAGGCATTCAACCGGTCGATCCTCCGCCCGGGGGGAAGTGGCAAAAGATCGCACTTGTCGTCGAGGGCGTCGACCTCCAATGGGACGTGGAGGAACGGTCATGATGGCGTTTATTGTCGTCGTCGTGGTGCTGGTGCTGGTGCTCGCTGCTGCCGTCATTCTCTTTGTTGAGGAGTCGTGGCGATGGTCGCAACCGCCAAGCGACCGGGACAAGGAGGACCGCTCATGACCGCGTTTATTGTCGCGGTGTTCATCATCCTGCAATTGTTGGGGCTGTGGTCGGTCTATCGGGTCGGGTTCGCCACGGGGTTCCAGGCGGGCCAGATCATCGCCCTGAATTGGGCCGAGCGGAAGGTCGCCACGATCCGTCTACGCAAAGAGCACGCGGTCAAAGGCTACGGACTCGGGACGCTAGACGAAGGGGGTGGCGCATGACCGAACGACAGGTACGAGACGCGAGAATGATCTTCGGTCTCATTGTAATCGTTATGCTGTTCCTCAAAGGCGAACCGCTGCTGGCCGACGAAATCGAGATCCGCGGCGCCACGTCGATCACGCTCGGCGACTACGTGTTGAAACTCGACGGCAAGACGACCGTATGGATCGACACGGACGACGGATCTGTTCGGGTTGGCAAGCCGAAACCGCCAGACGATCCGCCACCGAAGCCTCCGGACGACCCGCCACCGGTTGACGGCATCGGGTCTCTCGAAGGCGTGGCGCGCGAAGCGTTCGCGAACCTGCCGGACGAGCAACGCGAGACTATCGCGGGCATCTTCGGGAAGATGAAGATCGGGGCCGACGCGATCGTGAAGAACGAGCGACAATTGCAATTGTTGACGAACGAGCGTCTCCGGGTGGCGTTGAAAGGGACGCTCAACGCGGCATTGCCCGGGATCAAGGCCGTCTATGATGCCGCGAATGCCTTGAAGAAAACGGGGGCAATTGCGACGATTGACGATTGGGCGGCGGCGTGGAAAGCCGTTGCGAAAGGGGCGGCGCCGTGACCATCGAGCGATTCAAGGACAACCGGCTCGGATGTGATCACGCGGAATCTCACAAGGATGTGGCGCAAGCAGAAAGGGACTCGCCGCCCACCGCGCAGCCGTGCAGCAAGTGCGGGGCAATGCTCGAAGGTTCACAAACGATTCGCGTCATGAAGGCCGGCGTGGTTTCCGTCCGTTGCGTATGGTGTGCTCTTGGTCCTGAATGAAAGGGGGAAGCGATGTCGACAATGATCATTGCGGCCGTAATGGCGGTCGGGATCGAGTGGGTAGACGAGGAGCCGGAACGGCCCGCGGAAATTGCGTGGGCCTCGGCGGTTGCGTCGGCTCCCTCGGCGTTGGCTCCGCTGCGGTTGGAGATCGACGCGCCGAAGGCGGAACCGGCCAAGCCCGAGCCGGTCGTTGATCCGATCTACTCTTCGATCTACGACCAGGCGATCCGGGACGGGACCGGCGTGATGGTCGCCGCGCGCATGGAAGCGTCGATGCCGTATTGGCGGACGCGCGCCCGTGACGAGGGGCGGACGTTTTGCGTCGACGACGCCGGCGTGTTCTCTCAGGGCATCCACCGGCTCGACTCGAAACTCGGCCGAATGTGGCGCCGGATCTCGCATCTCTACGCCGGGCCGAACTATTGGAAAATCGAGAGGTTCATCGGTCCGCAAGGCGCGGACATCTGGACCGGGCGAACGACGGTTCCAGACGGGACCTACGGGAACGTCGTCGTCGTGTCGCCGGAGTCGTTCGGCTGTCCGGCCTGCGAATCGCTCAAGGGTCAGTTGTCGAACGCAAGCGTCGATTTTGTCGAGCGCCAGGACGACAGCGCGGGGCCGTGGCCTCGGTTGTTCCTGGACGGCAAGGAGATCCGGCCAGCTACCACGATGGCCCTGGCGAGCGTCTCGGGCGGCAAGGTGACGGTCAAGACGAAGGTCAAGTCGAAGGGGGCGGCGACGCGGTCGGCCTATGCTGAGTCGTCCGCGTGGTCGAGTTCGTCCGGTAGCGCCTACATGATGGAATCGCGATCGTATAGCAATGCAACGAAGCGGCGCGGTTTGCTCCGGCGAATCTTCGGCCGACGCGGCAACCGGGCAAGGTTCCGGATGCGGTCGTCCGGTGGCTCGATGCGGATGAACTACGCGGCGGCTGGTTCCTGAAGCTGAGGCATGACGCGACCCGTGCGGCCGCTTGAATGGAAGGGGGCGATGGATGCGCCTTCGATTGCACTGCTCGCGGCTCGGTTCGGGCCTATACATTCTCACCGACAAGCCGATGATCAACGCGCCGGTGGGCGGCAAGGCAAAGCGGGATCTCTACGTCTCGCCGGGCGAGCCGATCGGCGTCGGTGGCCTCTGTCCGGACGGCGTGATGCGGCTGTTCGACGGCCTCCAACTTCGCCGGTTCGATTCCCGGATCGTATACCTGTCCGGGGAACTGGCGCCCGAGGCCGAGCAGGCCGAAAGGGGGGCCATCATGCTGGATTAACGACGCGGCTGGCGTGTGGGTGAATACGAAGCGGAAAAAAGGAGGGCTGACGATGGCGGCGAAAGATGAGAAGAGATTCGAAGTCAAAATCGGTGGAGTCAAGATCACCGAGAACATTCTGGGCGGTGGGTCGAAAGACTACTACACCGA
>Ga0255047_10000841_pt1 | contig 24431 bp, 32 predicted proteins | sample JV7_2_1_MG_FD_183640 | JGI IMG/M metagenome (GOLD analysis project Ga0255047, IMG submission 183640) | Seawater microbial communities from Jervis Inlet, British Columbia, Canada - JV7_2_1 | ecosystem: Environmental > Aquatic > Marine > Inlet | place: Canada: British Columbia | collected 2016-10-06 | reverse complement strand
ATATGTTTGGAACGTGTCCGGATTCGTGCCTGTTGAAACCAGCGCAAACCGGGACCAATAAAATAGACCGGAAATACGAGTCCGCCGTTCGTCGCGCCGTGCCCAAAAATGGCGTGGCGTTTTTGTTTACGCATTTTAAACCGGGCCAATGGGCCAAGCAAAATGAGCCCGGAAAATGCGTTTTTAATTATTCGGCTGATAGCCTGGAACAGGCGGCGCGGTATATTAAGAAGGGAGTCGCGTCTGTTTCGGTTGTTCCGGAGTCGTATTGGAACGGCAAGGCGAGTCGGAAGGTAATTGCGGCGAACGGCGCTCGATTCGTTCGGTGTCCAGACGAAACAACCGGAGTCGGCTGCAATGGGTGCGGCGGCGGCTCGCCCCTATGCGCTCGCCAGGATAGGAAATTCGGAATCGTTTTTACTGCGCATGGTGCGGCGAAGCGTGCGGCGGGCGATAATACCCGGCGCGGCGGCTGTTATGCTGGCGGCGGGAATGTTGCGCTCCACTGGCGCAATCTATCGCGCCAGGAACAGGCAACGGAGTCCGATGGCGAACGGATTCAACGCTTCGCCGCCGGGTTGCGATATGGTTCAATATTGCGGCATCATATAGCCGGGGATATTGGCCGCGCATAGTTTTCCGCCGCCATCAATGCCAAGCGCCCGCCGGGTATCCTGGCGGGCGTTTTCTTATTTCGTAAATATAGCCTTGTCTTATGTGATTAAACCTATATAGTCCTGATTAGTCGCGGGGGCAGGCCTCGCGATGTTCGAAAATAGGAGTCTATAATGTCACGTTTATTGTATAACTCAGCGACTGATATAAAGGTATCCCGCGACGATATGCGGGGCCTTGTTACGCCGGAGCCCATGGGGTCGCGTCATGCGCCTTATCCGTTTGTCGATTTTGCCGATAATACGGTGACCGCGATTGAGCGGGCCGGGTTTAAAATCGAAGGGGAGGAATATGCGGTCACTAAAGACTTCAATCGCATGTTTGGCTTGCTGAATGTTTCGAAAGAGTCGGCCCCTATTGCCCCGTCATACTCGTTGGGGGTGACCGCTGGTTTGCCCGCAATATATGAATCGCCATGGTCGCTGCTAGTAGGCCTTCGCGGTGCGCATGATCAGCGGATTAGCCGGGGATTGGCGATTGGCTCGCAGGTTATGGTTTGCAGCAATCTTTGTTTTCATGGCGATTTGGGTGACTGGAAAAGCAAACAGACAACCAACATTGCCCAGCGTATCCCGGAAATGGTGGCGGACGCTGTCACCGGATTGGGCCGCGCCGGGCGGAAATTAACCGTTGATTTTGACGGGTTTAACCGCGCTCAAATCAGTCGCGGCGGTGGCGACGATATCTTGCTTTCAATTTTTCGCTCAGGCGGATTCAGCGCAAGCCAGCTAGGCCGCGCCGTAGAGGATTGGGACAACTGTTCGATTGAGGAACATACGACAAATGGCCGAAATCTATGGTGGCTGTTTAACAGCGCGACTCAGGCTTTGAAACCCACGGGAGCAAACTCGAATCCCAATGACTTGCAACATCGCTCCACAATCGTTTACAGCAAGATTCTTCCGGCGGCGACTCAATTGCTCGCCGCCTAACGACTCGACTCGTCTATCTAGCGCCCGCCAGGGATATCCTGGCGGGCGCTTTCTTTTGCCCCGGCATCGCCGCTATTTGGGGGGTAAGTACTCCCCAGGCGACTCCGACTCGATGCTCTGGCGGCCCTGTGAGCGCCTCCGATTCGTTCGAGTCGACGTGATTCCGTGATTTCTAGTGATTCAGGGCCAGGGCCGCTTGCCCCTTGCGGCCCCGATCATATGGCTTGGGCAATGGCCCCTGGCCCCTGGCCCCTGGCCCCTGGCCCCGCCGCGCAGCTGGCCGCCATCGATGTCGCGCAGTTATCGATGTCGCGCAGTTATCGATGTCGCGCAGTTATCGATGTCGCGCAGTTATCGATGTCGCGCAGTTATCGATGTCGCGCAGCTGGCCGCCATCGATGCCGCGCAGCTGGCCGCCATCGATGCCGCCGGGCTCGCCGGCGGCGGCGCTCCGGTCATGGTGCGCGGCGCATGGTCAAGGGTCCTCGCCGCCCGATTCATCCAGCGATTCCAACGACTTACGGCCCGCGCCCCGCCGCGCCCGGCCCCCGGCGGCCCAACGGTGGCTTCGGCCTTGTTTTGCTCAAATAAACCCGTGATGAAACATATTCGGTCACTTGTGCTAAAATGTTCCCTTATTAATGTTTCACGTGAAACATTCTTGTGTTAGGAGTCCTATATGCTTCGTGTAGAAACCCCAGACATTGAATCGCGGAGACTGAAGCTTGAGCTTCGATTAGCTCAGATGGATGAGGTTCAGGGATGCCGTGATGATTTTCTAAAATATGTCAAAAAGATGTGGCCTGATTTCATTGGTGGGGCGCATCACACGATGATTGCGGAGAAGTTCGAGGACATTGCTACGGGGAAGAACAAGCGTCTTATCATCAACATGCCTCCCCGGCACACTAAGTCCGAGTTTGCGAGCTATCTTTTTCCCTCGTGGATCATTGGCCGTGAGCCGCGCACCAAGATAATTCAGACGACGCACACGGCGGAGTTAGCGGTAAACTTTGGCAGGAAGGTTCGCAATCTCATTGATTCGGTGGAGTACCAGAATCTTTTTGAAGGGGTAAGTTTGCAGTCGGACAGCAAGGCTGCGGGCCGGTGGTCCACGAATCATGGCGGGGAATATTTTGCAGCGGGTGTTGGTGGTGCGATCACTGGCCGTGGTGCGGATTTATTGATTATTGATGATCCTCATTCGGAGCAGGATGCATTATCCGAGACGGCGATGGAGCATGCGTATGAGTGGTATACGTCGGGTCCCCGGCAGCGTCTTCAGCCTGGGGGAGCGATTGTTATTGTTATGACGCGGTGGTCGTTGAAGGATTTGACGGCGAAGGTAATCAAGGCACAGGGGTATGATGCTCTTGCGGATCAGTGGGAGGTTGTTGAATTTCCTGCGGTGATGCCTTCGGGCAAGGCGTGTTGGCCGGAATACTGGGATATTAAGGAACTGGAGGGTGTGAGGGCTTCCTTGTCGGTTTCGAAGTGGAATGCACAGTGGCAGCAGAATCCCACTTCGGAAGAGGGTGCGATTATCAAGAAGGAGTGGTGGCAGCGTTGGGAGGAGGATGAGGTTCCCCAGCTTGAGTATATCATACAGAGTTATGACACGGCTTTTAGCAAGCGGGAGACGGCGGATTATTCGGCGATTACGACGTGGGGGGTTTTTTATCCGGTTCAGGATGGCCCGGCGAATTTAATTCTTTTGGATTCCAAGAAGGGCCGCTGGGATTTTCCGGAATTGAAGGTTGCGGCTTTGGAGCAGTATAAGTTCTGGGAGCCTGAGACGGTAATAATTGAGGCGAAGGCGTCGGGGCTGCCTTTGACGCAGGAGCTTCGTCAGTTAGGTATTCCTGTTGTGAACTTTACACCGAGCAAGGGTAACGATAAGGTATCGCGTGTTCATGCTGTATCGCCCTTATTTGAGAGTGGTATGATATGGGCACCGGACGAACGTTGGGCTGACGAGGTTATTGAGGAGTGTTCGGCATTTCCCAATGGCGAGTATGATGATCTTGTAGACAGCACGACGCAGGCCCTGATGCGGTATCGCCAGGGTAACTTCGTACAATTACCGAGTGATGATTGGGTAGATGACGAGCCGTCTACTTACATCCGGAGTTATTATGGCTGACACACCCAAATTTCCTGAAGGGCCACCTACAGAAGAGACGGTTGATGCTGCATATAACCAGTATTTGAGAAATTTACACCCTGCCCAAAGAGATCCGGATTTACCACTGCAAGTCGTTGAGAATCCGGATTTACTCAAGATTCTACAATCCGATGCCGTTATGAACGACGTTCTTGATTCTTTCCTCAATCTTTCAGATGCCCCGGAGAATCTAAACGTGAAGATTCCTCCCTCTAAAGAAAGGGGAGGGCTTTATAGAAGATTGGCTCTAGATTTCGAGCCCGCGCCCACTGGTGCAGAATTAATTTTTGATCGAAGCTGGTATAAGGAACACGGTTTACTGGCTCCTCCAATGACTTATGAAGAATTTTTAAAGAAGCGTTATGGAAAAGATCTTGTTGACATAATGGTCCCTGACGAACCACGGCCCCAGAACATAACGGACTTGTCGAAGGTCCGGGAAGAGCGTGTCCTGGGAGAAGCCTATGGTGATTTTCAACAGGATGTCGCTGGCGGGGCGGAGTTGCTTGCAGAAAAGAGCGCCAAGCATCCCTGGAAGTATGGAATCGGAGACAGGGTTGCAACAGAGCAGTCTTTAAGAGCAGGCCAACTTCCTTTTCAAATAACGGAGAGGATGGTGCGCCCGGAGGGGCTTTTAGAAGGTTCAAGACCCCGTGAAGGTGTATTCATTAAAGGGCCGGATGTTCCTTATTACAAAGTTGTCCGGGAAGACGCGACAACCTGGATTCCTGAGTGGGCCGTCAAGCAGAAGCTAGGAATCAGTGGCGCGGTTCCTGACGAACCCCGGCCCCCGGAGCAGTCTAATTTACCCGCCGTAATAGACGCAGCTTCCGCTGCCTCCCAATTACTGGGACCGCGTGACAAACCACGGCCCAAGGGCAAGTTACAGGGGGGGATTGGTGCGTTACGGAAGGCTCCCTGGTTTGCTTTGGCGCGGATGGCCTGGAACGAACTTAGTCCGGATCAGCGGCAGGTGGCGGAAGATTATGCCAAGCAGGCCTATGGGAGTCTTGAGGCGGGTATTGATGCGGCGCAGGAGTGGACGGGTCGCCAGAATTTCCCGGAGGGGTTTGCGGGTGGTCTTGAATGGGCCAAGGATGCACTTGGCTTTGGAGACCAGGAGCCCAGTGGCATAATGTCCCTCCCGGATTTGCAGAAGTATCGCTCCCTCTTTCACGGTGGTCCATACCAGTGGGCTCCGGAACCGGGATACCCAGAGGGTAGGGCACGGCTGGATAAGCAAGGCACGGGCGAAGGCGCAGCAGCTTATGGGTGGGGGTTTTATGCAGCGGAAGCGCCTAAAGTAGGGAAGGGCTACCAAGAATCCTTAACATCAACTATTCCCGGCGCTCCTAGCGGGAGTTCAAAATATCGAGTTACGGGTGTAGATTTTCCAGAAGGTCGCGCTGGGCACATGGCTCTAGATTCCGCGCAGGACATTGAAAGTTATTTATCTTTCAAAATGTCGGGTCAGAGCCCGGACATGGAAAATTATTTAAGGGGACAGATAGATAGACGCATGGCACGGTGGCGGGATCAAATAGCTGCAACCGAGAAGGCTGGACATGGTACGGGCGGGATAGCAAATCAAGACATGAAGGCACTTTCTGATTATTGGGACATCTACGCAAGGCCCGCAAAATCGGGCGATATTAGTGAACACAGTGGTGCTTTCTACCAACTTGACATCCCCGAAGCCGATACCGACAGGCTTCTGGATTACGATGCGCCGCTGAGTGAGCAGCCCAAATCGATTCAAGATGCCCTTGCTCCCGTTATAGACAGAATACAGAAGCGACTAAGGAACCATCCGGAGGCTGGATTTAAGACGGTGGATATACCAGGGCGCGGAAACACGGCCCTCTGGATCCCCGACATAAACAAAGATCCAACCGGTGAGGACATTCAGTCTCTGCTGAACTATCTAGCTTCTTATTTTCCTGAAGGTAGGCCGGATACACGGGGTCTTGGGGCCACGGCTATGTCGCTAATCCGGTCACGCGCATCTGGCGATCTTGGAGCCACCATAAAAGAATTTGGATACCAACAGCCGGTAGAAGGCATTGATGAGCCCGGTGGGCGTATGGATTATAATCCTAAGCGGGCGGTATCTAAATTCCTTAATTCATTAGGCATCCCTGGCCTCAAATATTTTGACCATATGAGCCGTGGCGGCAAGGAAGGCACCCGCAATTATGTGGTTTGGGATCAGGATCTCTTGGACCGTTTGAAGACTGTCCGTAAGGAAGCTCTCGGCGGCTTCATAGACAAACCTTTATACGACCAGCCGAGAATGCTAGGGTAGGACATGGCGGATAAAAGTGACAGCATGGATCTTGGGCGTCCTGATGTAACGGTCAGTGATATCCTTCTTTTTGCAGCAGAGCCGTATAAAGCAACGCTTCAGTTCGGAGAGGCCACGCCTTTTGGAACCGACAGGCTCCTGGATTACGAGGCCACACCTTTTGGAGAGGTGAAGCTTGCGGCGGAAGACCCTTCATTGCCGGTGTTCAGGGCCGGGGCACGGGCTCTTCCTGATCAACCCGGCGGAGGCGAGGCTTATTATGGTGTTGATGCAGGACCTCTCCATTATGATAGAGCGTTCACCAAGTTTCCTGGAGGAACGGGAGTTCGTGACACGGTTTCCGGTCAGCTTGGTAATGTTGGTTTGTCTTACCAAGAGGCACAACAACGGATAGAGGGAGCGAGAGAGGAACTTCCAGGAAGTCGGACGCTCAGTGCTCATCTTGGATTAGGGTCGTTTGGTGCTAGGGTTGGCCGCAGGTGGACGGAGAAAAACCTAAACCCGTTTGGGTGGAGTCCCCCTCCCATGACGACGGTAGAGGCCCGTTGGGATGAAGGCCCGTTGTCCCTTAGTGGGATGGCGACGGGCCAAAGGGGTGTACCGGGGCTCGCGGATTATGGTGGAAGAGGCGAGTACAGGATGAATGACCCCTTTGGCCTTGGAGGCGATCTGACTGTTGGTGCTGGGGTCAGGCGGGGGCGGAAGAAGCCAGAGATCTACGGCAGGGTAGGTTACGGGTTGAATTTCTAGGAGACGCCGGGATGCCTTTGACCAATAAAGGCCGCAAGATAAAGAAGGCGATGACCAAGAAGTATGGTAAGAAGCGTGGTAAGAGCATTTTCCACGCCTCACGGAACAAGGGTACGATAAAGGGTGTAGACCGCAAGAAAAGGAGAGCATGATATGCCGAATGTAATGGGTAGGGAGTTCCCGTACACCCCGGAAGGGCAAGCGGCGGCTTTGCGTTATAGCCGTGCGATTGGGATGCGCGGTGGAGGAATGATGGGCTTCCGGCCTGTTGGGTATCAGGAAGGTACTGGACCTGCTGGGGTACAGCCTGCTGGGATGACCGTTCGCTCTACGATGGCCTTGTCTCCGGAAGAAGAAACCAGCGGTGCGGTTTTGAATGTTGTCCGTGATCTCTGGGAGACACTTCCAAAATCCAAGGAAGAGATAGCTAAGTATATTGAGAAGCATCGTCCTGATCTGGAATGGATAGCGACGTTGCCTGGGGACAACTTCAATATTGTGAGGAGGGTCTTGGAAGAATATCCACGAAGCGGTCCATCGATCCCGACTTATATCGGGCCGGAAGAGCATAGACCGCTTATAGAAGGAGTCGAAGAACTTAGACCGTCGGGCCTTAGTATCCCTGCTCCGTTGCCTCCTGGGTTACCAGGGGATGAGTTTGGATCACCCGGCTTCCTTGACAAGATTATACCCCCTACACAAAGAGGAGAGGAGCTTCAGCTAGCTCCCCCCTTTATAGAGCCACGTGAGCCACGTGAGCTTCCTGATTACATGAAGGATCCCAGATATAAAGGATACTTTAATCCCGACCAAATAGACCCGTACTTTGACCCCAATGAGATTGAAGTAGCCAATGGCGGCTACGTGGGCCGTGGGCGGCGCGGCTTGGGTGGGGGCGGCATCATGTCGTTGCGGCGTTAGCCATGGCCCGCGCCCCATTGCCTCGCAGTAATTTCGGGACCAGTTCTCTGGTTGAGCGCCGGGATGCTATTCCCACGGTTGATTTGGAGGAGGGCTCCGGTGCTGAAGTTGATATCCAGGAGGACGTTGTTCTGGAAGCTCCTGGTTTGAACATTGAATTGGAGGAGGACGGCAGTGTGGTTGTGGACTTCGATCCACGGTCCGAGGCCCAAGATGGTGGTGACTTTTACGAGAATCTAGCGGAGGTTTTGGATGACAGGGTTTTATCTGTAATTTCTTCGGAACTGACGGAGCAGTATGACGCCAACAAGGATGGCCGCAAGGATTGGGAAGATGCTTATCGCACGGGTCTGGAGCTTCTAGGGTTCAAGTACGAGGAACGCTCGGAGCCCTTCCGGGGTGCGACGGGTGTGACGCATCCTCTTTTAGCGGAGGCTGTGACGCAATTTCAGGCACAGGCGTTTGGAGAGCTTTTGCCTGCGGGTGGCCCGGTACGGACGGAGATTGTTGGGAAGATAACGCCGGAGGTTGAGAATCAGGCGGATCGCGTTCGGCATTTTATGAATTATCAGATCACCTGTATAATGAAGGAATACACGCCTGAATTTGATCAGATGCTGTTTTACCTTCCCTTGTCGGGTTCCACTTTCAAGAAGGTTTATTATGATGATTTCCTGGGGCGGGCTGTAAGCCGGTTTGTTCCGGCGGAGCAGCTTATTGTTCCGTACACGGCTACGGACCTGGAGACGGCGGAGAATGTGACGCATGTTATCCAGACCACGGAAAACGAACTCCGCAAGAAACAGCTTGCAGGCTTTTATCAGGATATTGAAGTAACGGCATCTCAGGCTGATCCTTCGGAAGTCAGGGATGAGATGAACGAAATCTCTGGTGTAGAGCCGTCTTATCTGGATACGGATATTACTTTGCTGGAATGCCATGTAGATTTGGACATCGAAGGCTATGAGGATACGGATGATTCTGGAGAGCCTACTGGTATAAAGCTCCCGTACATTGTTACGGTTTCTATAGAGGGGAGTAAGGTTCTTAGTATCCGGCGGAACTACAGCCCAGATGACCCGGACAGGAAGAAAACGCAGTACTTTGTACATTTTAAATTCTTACCTGGGTTTGGATTTTACGGCCTTGGCCTGATCCACATGATTGGTGGTTTGAGTCGCACGGCGACGGCGGCTTTACGGCAATTGATTGATGCCGGTACTTTGTCCAATCTTCCGGCTGGCTTTAAGTCGCGGGGACTACGGGTGAAGAATGATGATGATCCGTTGTCACCGGGTGAGTTCAGGGATGTTGACGCACCGGGGGGCGTTATCCGGGATTCCCTGATGCTGCTTCCGTACAAGGGAGCGGATGCGACGTTGTTTCAGTTGATGGGCTTTTGTGTTGAAGCTGGGCAGCGGTTTGCTGCAACTTCAAATCTCCAGGTTGGTGATGCCAATCAGCAGGCTCCGGTTGGGACGACCATTGCGCTTCTTGAACAGGGTGCGAAGGTCATGTCGGCTATCCATAAGCGGCTGCATTATGCCCAGAAGGAGGAGTTCTTTCTTCTTTCTGATGTTTTCGGGCAGACCTTGCCTGCGGAATATCCGTATAATGTTGTAGGGGCGGAGCGCACTATAAAGGCGTCGGATTTTGATGAGCGCGTGGATGTCATACCGGTATCGGATCCCAATATCTTTTCCATGGCGCAACGTATTGCCACGGCGCAGACGGAACTTCAGTTGGCTCAATCTGCCCCGGATCTTCATAATATGTATGAAGCGTACCGGAGGATGTATCGGGCTATTGGAATAAAGGACGTTGACGCTATCTTGAAGCCGGAGGCGGAGGGCGACCCGGAGCCCAAGGATCCAGCTATTGAGAACTCTGAATCCCTGGAGAATTTGCCGTTGGTTGTTTTCCAGGGTCAGAACCACAACGCGCATATTACCGCGCACATGGTTTTCGGTTCCTCTGGTTTGGTTCTCCAGATGCCTCAAGTTGCGATGACCCTTCAGAAACATGTCATGGAACATGTCTCCGTTAGGGCCAAGGAACAGGTAGCGGGTCAAATGACGCAACAGTTACAGGGACGGCCTCCTAGTGAAGAAGAAGCCCAGCAGATTGAGGGTATGGTGGCAGAACTTATCTCGCAGGGTATGCAAGAGATCAAGGCCCTTGGTCAGCAGTTGAGCGGGCAGGGACAGGAAGATCCTTTAATAGCGCTGAAAGGCCGGGATCTGGACATCCGCGCTCAGAGGGATCAGAATGAGTCTGCGATGGATCAGCAGCGTTTGGCTCTTGATCAACAGAAGGCTGCTACTGCTGCCAGTTTGGGTGAAGGACGCATCCAGAGTTCCGAGGACATAGCTGCGGCCAGGATAAAAGCGGCGCGTGAGCGTGAGATTATGAAACAACGTACATAGGAGAGTATTATGGCAGCTAAGACATCAGTAGGTGTGGTGCGTAAAGGGGAGGTTATAAAGGACCAGGGCTTTGTTTCGTATAATCCTCCCAAAACCGTGGATACCCCCAGTGTTGCCAAGGGCACCATAGTGAAGGGGAAGAACAAAGGCATGGGCGCTGCTTTACGCGGCGGTAATTATCGTTGTGCATGAGGTTTTATTATGGAATGGATAAAGAGTCGTATCAAAGAGCCGTCTAGCTGGGCGGCTGCTGGTGGTGTACTGGTTGGCTTGGGTCTTCTGGTAAGCCAGCCTATCCTCATCATTGTGGGTATTCTTGTGGGTGTTGGTGGGTTCGTTCTCAAAGAGAAGAATCTTATCTAAGTACCGTGATGAATAAGACCACCCCCGTTGACCTGGATCTTAATAAGAACGGCGCGGTTAATGATGAAGAGTTGGCCGTTGCCAAGGAGATCCGTATAGAGGAGAAGGAGGATGCCCAGCGACACATGGCCTGGGTTGCCATGGGTTCTATGCTGGTATTCACGGCACTTGTATTTTTGCCTATTTTTCCTGATACACGGATAAAGGCTATGGCAGATTTGTTTGGCTTGTTTTATATCGGTCAAGCGGGAGTAGTAGGGGCCTATATGGGGATGACAGCCTATATGAGCAAGAAGCGATGACGGCAGTGGCTATTCCCATAACCATAGGTGAGTTTATAATAATTACTTTAGTTATTATCACTTTAATCACGTTGGTGAAGAAATGATATCACTTTTGGGCACCATTTTGGGCTTTAGTACATCCATCGTCCCTGAAATATTAGGATTCTTCAAACAGAAGCAGGCCAATTCGCATGAATTGTCGATGCTTGAGGCGAAGGCCAAGTTCGCGGACCAGATGTCCAAGCTCAAGCTGGAAGAATTGGATGCGGAAGCGGAGATTGCCGAAACGAAAGGACTTTATGAGCATGATCGATCTATTGACGCCGGAGGTTTTGTCAACGGTCTCAGGGGTTCTGTGCGCCCTGTCCTTACTTACGCCTTCTTTCTCCTTTTTTCTACCATCAAAGGCGTCACGCTTTACTCGATGGTGACGACGGATGGCATGGATTTGTCGGCAGGGCTGATTGCGATCTGGGATCCTGAGACACAAGCTATATTCTCTGCCATTATCGCATTCTGGTTTGGAAACCGGGCCATGTCGAAGGCTCGTGCGTGGCAGTTGGAGCGCAGACCAGTTAAATAAACGGGGATGGGAGATGTTGCTTGAAAAATGCTTCTTGTATCCTAGCGGTTCTTGTATCCCTGTTATTTTCCGTTTCTGTGCGAGCGGCAGATACTAATACTGTTTCTTCAACGGTAGTAACGGACAAGGCTCCTCCCACGGCGAGTGCGCCATCGATTGTCATTAATAATAGTGACGTATGTAAGAGCGCCGCGTCGGCTGCGATTCAAACGCAAATCCTTGGGTTTGCGTCCGGTATTACCGTATCTGACGAGAACTGCGAACGCATTAAATTAGCGCGTAGTCTTTATCTGATGGGTATGAAAGTAGCGGCGGTATCATTATTGTGCCAGGATTCTAGAGTTTTTGATGCCATGTGGATGGCCGGGACCTATTGTCCCTATCAGGGAAAGATTGGCGATGAAGCTAAAGCTAGTTGGGAAGAGAGTGAGGACGAAGTCCCAGATGGAAGCGAAGTTTTCAAAAAAAAAGAGAAGGAGGAGTAGATGAGGAGCCTCAAAGCTATGTGTGGGTTGCGCCTGTTGGGATTCTTCTTGGTATTGGGCTGTTGTTTGGTATTCCCCTACCCTTCTTCTTCTGAGGAGACGACGAGCAATCTTCTTTCCAATCCGGGGTTTGAGTCTTCTACGAACACGAGCAGTGTTCCCAACTGGACAGCCACGGGCGACGGGTACATCTGCAATTCGTGTGGTCCTGCTGGTGGCAACGCCCTCAAGAGCGGTGGGGGTGGGGCGACGGTCAAGCAGTCGGTGAATTTGTTTGATGAGATGACAAAGGGCGAGATCAATAATGGCTTTGAGATGAAGTATGGAACGGATGTTTGGTTGCATAGTTCAAATGCCACGGTCCCTGCTTGTGGTAGTGCCGGGAGTGGTCAGGACTGCAAGGATGCCTTCTCGATTACGCTGGACATCAAGGATACGGCTGGGACGTTGCTTCACAAGTTTGAGCATGTCTATGAGGACCAGTCCTGGACGGGGTGGGATAGGAGTACCTTTGATTTCACGCAGACGATACCGTCGAATAGCTTTTCGAGTGCGATAGCCACGTTGGAGCTTTACGGCATTGATAGTGGGTATACGGGAAACTCGCTTGCTGGTCCAAGGGCCGACAACTCGTTCCTGACGGCTACGTACACGTCGCAAGCTATTTTGGATTCGATCAACACGGCGATGGAACAGACGCTAGATCTTTTGAGTCAGAGTACGACGCCGGTTGAGACTGTGGGTAGTTTTGAGGTGACAGTCAATAATAGTGCGGGGGAGGCTGTTCAGTCTTTCAATGTGGAGGTTGCTGAGACTTCTGAGATTAGCATTACGCCGAGGACGATGCCCAACCCCATGCGCCAGGAGTCTCCTCCCCCAGAGCCGGAGGTAGAGGCACAGCGTACGGAGGTTGAGCGTGAGTTGGACACTGCGCCGTCTCAAGATCAGGAAGCGGCGTCTTCCAAGCCGAAGGCCGCAGCTAAAGGGAAGGTTGCCAAGAAGATCATGAAGCGGATGGGGGACAAGGGTCGTTATGACGCCACTAATCAGATCCGGACATTGATCGTCATGCAGGCGCTGGGGGATACCAAGGGGTTCTTTGATCCTGTGTCGAAGCTCAAGGACACTCCGGGTTTCTTCACTGGGGAAACCGTACCCGACTCTGTGATAAACGGTAACAACTTTGCTCAATATGTTCTTTTTGGTGGTTCCACGGCGCGGCATGGCGCTCTTGTTGACTCGCAGTACAAGTAATGTCTTTACGATCTGAATCAAACAAGAAGCCCCAGTGGGAAGACCTGGATCCGATGATTCGCAGGTGCCTCATGTGTCTTACTGATTTCATGTCGGAGCATAAAGGGGAGCGGGTATGTCGCGCTTGCAAAGGCACTTCGGTCTGGCGGCAGGGGTGATTTCCTTATGGCGGAAGTAGAATTTGGTGGTGTGAAGTTCCGGGGCGGCAAGATCATATTGATCTTGACGGCGCTTTCTACTTTGTGCGGTGGTGCGTGGGGCGCGTTCGAAGTTTACAAGGACTATATGACCATGCGGGCCAAGATTGCGACCTATAAGGCTCCTGATCTATCTGGTTTTGATAAGCGACTTGCTGTTTTAAAAGAGAGCATGGCGGCGCTGGAACTCAAGGCGGATGAGGCGAGGGATTATACCAAGGATATCAAGCGGGATCTCAAAGACGAATTGCATCAGATGTCCAAGCAACTGGATGATGTGGAGAAGCGGGGCAAGGAGGTATTCAGGATTGTGCGTAGCAGCATAGAGACCAACGACACCAAGGTCCGGACTATGGTAACGGTCAATTCTGATCGTTTCGACAAGAGGCGCGAGCAGCTTCGGAGTGACATGGAGGATCTGGAGAAACGAATTAGGGTAGCCATGAAGGAATTGGATGCTAAGATAAGTGACAAGATCAAGAAAGCGTTAGAGAACCCCCTTGCAAATATGAGGAAGTAACCATGGACGGTATTCTTTTAGCGGAACATTTGTTTGAACGGATACAGGATCGAAAAAACAGGATCCTTGAAATGCTGGCGCAGGGGACCATAAAAGATTATGAAGAATACAAACAAATGGTTGGCTCCATGGAGTCTTTGGATTATATAGGACAGGAGTTGAGAGAAATCCTAGAAAAGGCGGACTGATGACGGACAAATCTAATACGGAAACCACGGATAATCTTGTTTCCTTAAAGGATGCATATGTGAAGAAAGAGGAGCGCGTCCTGGATCCCAAGAACTTAGGACCGGTCCTTGATCACTTACCAACTCCAACTGGCTGGCGTCTGCTGATCTTGCCGTATAGAGGTAAAGGAAAGACGGAAGCTGGTATTTATCTGCCGGATGAGGTCATCGAGAGAGAATCTGTAGCTACTGTATGTGGTTATGTGTTAAAAGTCGGATCTCTCGCCTACGAGGACAGAGCTAAGTTCCCCAGCGGTCCCTGGTGCAAGGAGAAGGACTGGATAATTTTTAGTCGTTATGCGGGCGCTCGTTTCAAGATTGACGGCGGCGAGGTTCGCATTCTAAATGACGATGAGGTCATAGCCGTTGTACAGGATCCCGAAGATATCCTGCATTTTTAACATGGAGAAAGAGCCATGCCTGAAGCACAAAACGAAGAACTTGTAGTAGACATCCCCACTGAAGGTGGCGATGTAGCCGTAGAGATAAATCCGGAACAGGTCATAGTAGGGTCTGTAGCCGCAGAGACTACGGTTTCCGAGGCGGAAGATTCTGTAGAACATGCCGAATACAGCCAGAAAGTTAAGAAACGTATCGACAAGCTGACCAAGAAGGTCCGGGAGGCTGAGAGGCAACAAGACGCGGCAATTAATTATGCCAGGAATATCCAGGTAGAAAACAATAACTTGAAGTCACGAGTATCAAGCTTGGACGAAGGCTATGTAAGTGAATACGGGGACCGCATAGCTACTCAGTCCGAATCAATACAAAAAGACTTGGAAAGCGCTATTGCAACCAATGACACGGCAGCCCAGGTTGATCTTAACAAGAAGCTAGCGCAGCTTACGATTGAAGAGGAGCGGGTCAAGGCGGCGAAACTGGAGCAGGCTCGCCTATCCCAACAAGCTCAATACCAGGAGCAGTTGGTGCAGCAGCAAGCGGCCCATGCCGCCCAAACACCGCAAGCTCCGGCCAGAGCAGATCCGAAAGCAGAGGACTGGGCCGCCAAGAACTCTTGGTTCGGTGAGAATGATGCCATGACCTTTGCTGCCTTTGGCATACACAAAACACTCATCGAAGAGGAAGGTTTTGACACGGACTCTGATGAGTACTACAATGAAATCGATAAGAGATTACGGGAGGCCTTCCCTCATAAGCTTAACACGGGGGAAATGGTCACCGTAGAACAGGGGCGTCGTCCATCACAGACGGTTGCCTCTGCCGTTCGCTCAAGTAATTCTGGGCGCAAGACAGTAAGACTTACTCCAAGCGAGGTTGCTATTGCGAATAAACTTGGAGTGCCTCTTGATGAGTACGCGAAGTACAAACGCTAGGAGAGAAATGCTATGGTAGATGCTGAAGTAGATCGTACTCCTCGCGCCTCCGAGAAGCGGGAGGGGAAACCCCGCCGCCAACCTTGGAAACCCCCGTCTTTATTAGACGCTCCTCCGCCACCGGAAGGCTATAAGCATAGGTGGATACGTGCCGAAGTTAGGGGATTTGATGACCGGAAGAATGTCTCCGCCCGTCTAAGAGAAGGGTGGGAGTTAGTTCGGAAGGATGAATATCCTAATTTTGAAGCGCCCACCATGGATACTGGCCGTTATGAAGGTGTTTTTGGTGTAGGAGGTTTGTTGCTGGCTCGAATTCCAGAGGAGATCGTTGAGGAACGCAGAGAATACTTTGATCAAATGACCGAAGATGCGATGCGGGCCGTTGATAATGATCTTTTGAAGGAGACTCAGCATCATTCGATGGCGATTCAGAAACCTGAACGCCAGTCGCGTGTGACATTTGGAGGTCCTAAGAATAATTAGGACTTATTGTTTTAACCCCTTTTTGCTTTAAGGAGCGAAGGATATGGCTAATACTAATGGAGCTTGGGGGCTCCGACCCGTTGGTAAAATGGGTCAGAACTCCAATTCCACTGGTGTTTCAGGCTACACGATGTATGAAATTGCTAGCGGCAATTCCAACGTCATCTACCAAGGTACTCCTATAATCCCCCTTGCTACGGGGTATATTGATGTAGTAGGAGCCGCCGCTGGTGGTACTGTTGGGCTGCTTGGTGCTTTCATGGGTTGTCAGTATGTTTCGAGCACCACTGGAAAACCCGTTTGGAGTATGCACTGGCCCGGATCAGGCGCGGATAGTAACCACGCTGTGAAGGCTTTTGTTGCAGATGATCCAATGCAAATCTTTGTTATTGCAACGGACGCCTCATGGACCAGTAAGGCAACGGCACGAGCCGCTGTTTTTGCTAACGCGAACTTCGCTACTGGAACAAGCGGCAGCACGACAACGGGTCAGTCTTCGGCTACTCTGTCTATCACTACGATAGCTGCTACCAAGACGTTGAACCTGCGTATTCTTGGCTGGGAGGAAGATGCTTCCAATCAAGATTTTTCTGCGGCTGGAATCCCTGCCTTAGTTCGGTTGAATAACCACTTCAATAGCGCCAATGGTGCTCTTGTAGCTGGTACGACCGATACTGCTGGCGTATAGGAGGGTTGAGAGATGGCTATAAGTAGAGCGCAACTCGTAAAAGAGTTGGAACCCGGCCTGAACGCTTTGTTTGGTATGGAATACGATAATTATGATCGCGAGCACGATCAGATCTTCGATATGGAGAGTTCTGACCGTGCATTCGAAGAGGAGGTTATGCTATCCGGTTTTGGGACGGCACCCACCAAATCTGAGGGAGCGGCCATATCGTTTGACGATGCCCAGGAAGTGTACACGGCGCGGTATACTATGGAGACGATTGCTTTGGCATTTTCCATTACGGAAGAAGCCATCGAGGATAACCTTTATGATCGGCTTGCTAGCCGATACACGAAGGCTCTCGCTCGTAGCATGAGTCAAACGAAGCAGGTTAAGGCTGCGGCAGTTCTTAACAATGCTTTTGACAGCACCTACACCGGAGGCGATGGTCTTGAGCTTTGCTCAACAGCCCATACTCTTGCCAATGGTAGCACTTTCCGGAATGAGCTTTCGACAGCAGCGGATCTCAATGAGACCAGCCTAGAGCAGGCCCTCATTGATATTGCTGGTTTTGTCGATGAGCGCGGTCTGAAAATTGCTGTGAGCGGGGTTAAATTGATTGTTCCAAAGGAACTCCAGTTTACCTCTGATCGGCTTTTGGAATCCACGCTTCGTCCGGGGACTGCGGATAATGACATCAATGCTGTTCGGAACATGGGTATGCTTCCGGATGGATATGTCGTTAACCACTTCCTCACCGACACGGATGCTTTCTTCATCAAGACTGATGCGCCAAATGGTTTGAAAGGTTTCAATCGGACGGCGGTTCGGACTTCGATGGAAGGGGATTTTGATACCGGTAATGTGAGGTACAAGGCCCGCGAGCGTTATGCGTTCGGCTGGTCTGATCCTCGCGGCATCTTCGGATCGCCTGGAGCATAAGTCGCGTGTAGTTCGACTATCGGGAGGAGGTTGGAAGCCTCCTCCCATTCTCTGGGATACATAGCCCTAGCGACTGGCCCAGCAGACGCTTACAAGACTCTAGGGCGAAAACCTTTGTAAGGAGGTGTACCATGGGTACAACACGCTTTTCCGGTCCTGTTATGTATAGCGGGACGGGCACCAAGAATGCTTGGTTTCAAAATCTTCCTATCGGTGTAAATCCGGACTATGTCACCAAGATGGATGACTTTGTCGGCATTGATATCGATGACACCGATGACTGGACAAAGTCGGTCCTCAACAGCGGAACCCTGACGCTCCTCGCTGACCATGTCGGTGGGTGGGCCAAATCTACGGGTGATGGCTCAACGGATAATTCCGGGGGCGCAATTCAGGGTAACGAGATCTTTATGGCGGAAGCCAGCAAGAACATCTTCTTTGAAGCTAGGGTTGCGGTGGCCGATGCTGACGATATGGACATGTTCGTTGGTCTTGCCGAAAACGGGACCTTTGCAACGGGTGTTCCTTTCACTGCCAGCAACCAAGTCGGCTTTTTGTTGGTGGAAGGTGCCGCTGATATTTATGCCAATTGCGATAGTGGTGGAACTGAGACAAAAACCGATACCGGAATTGATTTTGCAGATGGTGCGGAGTCTAGCTCCAATATCACGAACAGCCGTCAGCTTGGGTTTATCATCCGGGGGACCGGGCAGGTAGAGTTCTATGTGGACCGGGACAAAAAGGTGACAACTACCGCCAATATTCCAACATCTGCTCTTACGCCGTGGTTCTGTGCAATGTCTGGTACAACGACTGCGGATGCTGCTTGGTGTGACTATATTCTAGTTAACGCCCAAAGAGTGGCTTCTGGGATGGTCCAATTCAACCAGCAGCCATAGAGGTGAGCCATGCCCGTTAAGAAAGGGAGCCGTAAGAATCCTCCTAAGAAGAGCGCTTCTACGAATCCTACCGAGAAAAGACGTGCTAAGAAGCTTCCTGTACCAGGAAGCGCCATACATAAATCTATGGTGCTTTCCGGTAAGATTAAGGGATAGGAGTAGGTTGAATGGCTGATGCTGTGACTACTACTACGGTGATAGATGGGCCTAGAGAGGCTGTGATTTATTGTACCAATACCAGCGATGGCACTGGAGAGTCTGCCGTTACTAAGGTAGATGTTTCCGCTTTGTCTTCCCGTCAAGATGGAACAGCTTGCACCGGAGTGAGGCTTAAGAAGGTGTCCTTTTCTAATGTTGGGCTGGGCGTCAAGGTTCTCTGGAATGCTTCGACTAACGTTATAGCAGCGGAGCTTCCTGCGGATTATTCAGATGCCCTAGACTATTCTGACATCAGTGGCCTTCCTAATGTAGCGGCTTCGAGCGGTAAGACTGGAGACATCAAGTTCACCACAGTTGGGCACTCTAGTGGTGATAGCTACTCCGTAGTTCTGTATTGCTTGAAAGAATACTGACGTTAGGGGCTGATATGACAGACCTGGACCGGAAGAATGAGCTTAATATCTTAGAGCTTCGGGGAGAGATCAACCTTCTGTCCCAGAAGGTTGAGACGCTGAAGGTTAACGACTTAGCGCATATTCAGAAGAGCGTAGATGGCATACAAAGGATATTGTGGGCAGTTGGTGTTATAGTTCTTGGTCATCTGGGAGTTGCCGTGAAGAGCACCTTATGGGGCTAGCATGAAGGATTTAAACTATTATGGCTGTTTCTGGATCTAAGGACTTTGAACCGAATGTAGCGGATTATATAGAAGAAGCTTTCGAACGGTGTGGCTTTGAGTTACGGACAGGATATCAGGCCCGGACAGCCAGGAGATCCCTGAATTTGTTGCTCGCGGATTGGGCGAATAGAGGCCTCAATCAGTGGACCATTAAACAAGTCACGCAAAATCTCATCATAGGAATCACTGAATACCCGGTGGGCACTATCACACTAAGTGTAGGGGCCAGCGGGTCATTCACGATTGGTGAGACAATCACAGGGGGTACTAGCACGGCAACCGCGTCTATAATTAGCGCTCCCACGGCTACTTCCATGACTATAACAGTTCCTTCGGGGACTTTTTCTGCTTCTGAGACAATTACCGGGGGCACTAGCTCTGCAACCACTACCGTTTCGTCTATTGTCTCCTTTGAGGACGTTCAGGCTACTATTGATGTTCTTACGGCTGTTGTGCGCCGAAGCAGTCAGGATCTTTCTACAAGCGCCATTGACCGTGCGGCCTATCTAGACATCCCCAATAAAACAAGCACTGGGAGGGTTACACAATACTTTGTTGATCGGCAGATCACTCCCGTTATCAAGGTTTGGCCGTCACCTGAGAATAGCACGGACCAGCTTATCTATGACCGCATTGTGCGAATGGATGACGCAGACACCTCTGTTAATACGGTAGAGATGCCGTTCCGGTTTTACCCGTGTTTGGCGGCTGGTCTTGCTTATTACCTATCCATGAAGATAGCGCCGGATAAAATCCAGTTATTGAAGGGTCTTTATGAAGAGGAGTTCCATAGGGCTTCGTTGCAGGATAGTGCCACAACTTCCATTAATCTTGTTCCAACGTACACCTTCATAAGTGCGGTCTAGTGATGGCTAAGTACTCTTCAGAGAAGTACGCCCTGGGTATCTCGGATCGTTCCGGTGCCGCTTATAAACTACGCAATATGAGGAAGGAGTGGAATGGGTTCTTAGTTGGTTATGATGAATGGGAATCAAAACAACCTCAATTAACTCCTCCACGGATGTCGGCTGATTCTCAGGCGCTGCGTAACCCACGCCCGGATAGGGAAGAACCTGCTGTTCTCGTATTGCTCCCCATGAATCCTTTCAGAACGGGAGCTAGTGGATCGGCTATTATTACGGTTACTCAACCGGGTCACGGTAGAAGTACCGGTGATACGGTAAGGTTCAGAAAGGTGGAATCTTTCGATGGGTTCACGGAGAGTGCCATTGAAGATGAGGATGGATTTTCTATCACGAAGGTAGACGATGACACTTATACCTTTACCTCTGGCAGTGGAACCGCAACAACTGGTACTATTGACGGCGGAGGCGCTTCGGCTTCTGCGGGTCCCGTAACAGTGAGTGCATGACATGGCTTTTACTTTTACAACATTAAAGACATCGATACAGGATTACACGGATAACACCGAGACGACCTTTACCAGTCAATTGCCTCGCTTCATCATTAATGCTGAAGAGCGCATCCTGAAGGAATGCCAGCTAGACGTGTTCCGCAAATCTTCTCAAGGTTCCGCTACATCTGGAAATCAGTATCTAGCCAAACCTTCCGACTTTCTGTCTCAGAATTCGTTAAGCGTTATTAACTCCTCCAGCAAGGAGTTCCTTCTCTATAAGCAAGTAACGATGCTACAGGATTATACGCCTGACCCTACCACCACGGGCACTCCGCTATATTATGGGGACTGGGACGACACGTCTTTCCTTCTGGCTCCAACTCCTGATAGCACCTACACAATGGAACTACATTATTTTTATCGTCCCACGTCTATTACGGCTAGTGGGGACGGAACAAGTTGGTTAGGGACCAACGCAGAACTAGCTCTTCTGTATGGCAGTCTTGTGGAGGCGTATACTTTTATGAAGGGGGAAGCGGAGCTTCTCAAATTCTATAACGACAGATTTATGGAATCTATCCAGTGGCTCAAGAACCTTGGAGAAGGTCTCCAGACACGGGATCAATACAGATATGATCGAGTACGAAGAGCGGTGGCCTAATGTTGAGTGTGGACGGAGAAGGGGAAATTGGGAGTGTCTCGGTCTTCACTTCGGTGGATTCCGGTCATAGTCCAGAGCAAATAGCGGATATGGCCCTTAACAAGATTATGATAGTCAATGACTCCGCTCCTCCGGTTATACGGGATCAGGCTATTGCTCATAGGGATAAATTGCGGGAAGTTTTGATTTATTATATGAATAGCATGGCGAAGAGCGAGAGAACGACAATCTGGGCCTTGATGAAGAAGCAGGGCCATGACGATATTGCAGAGATTATAAGGAGGCTATAATGGCTGTTGGCACGTCCGCAATGTGCGGGACATTCAAAAGAGAGATACTGGCAGGTATACATTTCTGGACCGCGCATAGTCGTGGGGATTCCAGTGCAATTTCTGGTGATACGTTCAAGATTGCTATGTTTACCAATAGCTCTTCCATTGACGCAGATACCACGGGGTACACAACCAGCAACGAGGTTAGCGGTACTAATTATACTGCGGGGGGTAATTCATTAAGCAGCCCCACTATTGGTCTCGGTGACAATAGTAGTTCTGTCCCCACGGCATATCTGGATTTCGCGGATAGTACTTGGTCCAGTTCCACTATCAGCAGCGCCAGAGGTGCTTTGGTCTATAATTCTACTCTGAGCGGCGCGAGCACGGGTTCTGCGACTACGGCTGCGGCATATCCTGCGGTAGCGGTTATTAACTTTGGTGGCGACAAGTCTTCGAGTGCGGGGGACTTCACGATTCAATTCCCTGCCAACGATGCGAATAACTCGATAATCAGGATTTCGTAATGGCTCTAATAACTGGTTGGGATAGGAGTACCTGGAACTCAGGAACCTGGAATAGTCCGGTTCCTGTTGAAGTTACGGGTGTGTCCGCCGCCAGTGCCATTGGCTCCGCAACGGTTGCTCTGCCTGTTGAGGTTTCGGTTACGGGCGTATCCGCCGCGAGTGCCATAGGTTCTGCTTCCGTGATCGTTCCAGTTACGATCTCGGTTACGGGTGTATCCGCCGCCAGTGCTATTGGCTCCGCGACCTTAGTAACGAACTCCATATTGTCTCCAGCAGGCGTCTCAGCGGCAAGTGCCATTGGCTCCATTCAAGTAAACGTTACCGTTCCGGTAGAGGGGGTGTCGGCCCAAGGTTTGGTGAATAACGCCATGGTCTGGAGCAGTATAGATCCTTCGCAGACGCCAAGTTGGGCTACAATAGACACCTCGCAAACGCCAAGCTGGACACAAATAGCGGCATAGGAATAAAGTCATGGCATCTTCATACACAACGAATTACGGCATCGAGAAGATTGGTTCCGGGGAGCAGTCCGGAGCATGGGGGACCACCACCAATCATAATCTTGATATTCTGGATCGGATTGCCTCATATAAGGCGGTTGGTCTCTCTGGATCGACGCACACCCTGACGGTTCGTGAAGCGTCTCCGGGGTCTGGCACGGAAAATCTTCAAGATGGGATGTATCGTGTGATTAAGTTCACAGGCGCTTTGGGTGCCGATAACACGATCACCATAGCCCCCAATACTGCTGCGGCCTACTTCATATTCATCAATGCCACAACGGATTCAGGATCCAGTGGACCCTACTCAGCAATCCTGACTCAAGGCAGTGGCGCGAACATAACCATAGCGAACGGGAAGACCGCCGTTGTTTATTGTGATGGGGCGGGTTCCGGGGCCGCGATTGTGGATGCCATCTCCAATCTAGCATTAGCGACGATCACGGCTTCTGGCGACATTACCTCAAGCGGTACTTTTAACGCTCTGGGGGACACAGCGGCCAGTGACAAGGCCGCGATGGGGTACACCTCTGCCGAAGGTTTGATTCTGACGGGTCAAGGATCCACCAACGATGTAACGATCAAGAATGATGCGGATGCGGACGTTATTGAGATCCCCACGGGCGGTACGAATGTCACTATTGCCGGGAAATTAGGCGTAGCTGGGGATACCGCCGCTGGCGATGACGCAGCCATTGGATACACCTCGGCAGAGGGTTTGATATTAACCGGTCAGGGTAGCACCAATGATGTAACGATCAAGAATGATGCGGATGCTGATGTCATTACGATTGCCACTGGTGCAACGAATGTTGACATTGTTGGGGATGTGACTGCGTCCACCGTAAATGCGGACGGCGATACGGCAGCCTCTGATAAGGCTGCGATGGGATATACTTCGGCAGAGGGTCTGATACTGACGGGGCAAGGCAGCAGCACAGATGTCACAATTAAAAATGACGCCGATGCCACCGTGTTCTCTATCGCAACGGGCACAACCACGGGAACCTTCGCGGGAACTGTTCTAGCGAAGACGGACACGGACACGAGCAACACCGGAAATGTCACCCTTGATTTCACGGCTAACCAGAACTTTGTCCTGACGTTAACTGGCAATGTGACCCTCGACAATCCCACTACGGAGCAGGTTGGTCAGGCCGGTGTGATTGTCTGTATTCAGGACGGAACAGGATCAAGAACGCTAAGTTTTGGGACGGACTATGAGACAGCGGGAGGTTCCGGCATTACCCTTTCGACAGCGGCGGCTGCTGTAGATGTCCTCCCATACTTTGTAAAGGCCGCAGGCAGCATCCAGATCGGTGCCGTGCAGAAGGCTTTTAGTTAATGACCATGTTTAGTTCACAGTGGTTTGCTAGTCCCGGTGTCGCTGCTGGCTATGAAGTTGATTACTCCTGCCGGTTCAATGATGATGACAGTGCTACCTTATCCAAGACCTATGCTGGTGCAGGAACAAGTGATAAAATTTCACAGATTGAGTTTTGGTTTAAGCGGGGTCTTTTGGCGACAGAAAGATATATATTTTCAGTCGAAAGCAATTCATTTCAGATAGCGTTTGATGCAAATGATAAATTAAATATTTTCTATTTTACAAGTAGCTACTTATTCAGACTACATACTACTCAGGTCTTTAGAGACCCTCATGCTTGGTATCATCTTACGCTACATCTGGATACTACACCATCAACCCCAAGTGCCAGTTCTATGGGATTATTAATAAATGGTGTTGCAGTAACGGCTTTTGATACTGCGACCTATCCTAGTCAAAACCAAGCTATGGGTTTAGGAACTGCTACAAATTTTAATATAGGATCAAACAATTCCCCCGCATCGTATTATGATGGGTA
>Ga0255047_10000840_pt1 | contig 24446 bp, 26 predicted proteins | sample JV7_2_1_MG_FD_183640 | JGI IMG/M metagenome (GOLD analysis project Ga0255047, IMG submission 183640) | Seawater microbial communities from Jervis Inlet, British Columbia, Canada - JV7_2_1 | ecosystem: Environmental > Aquatic > Marine > Inlet | place: Canada: British Columbia | collected 2016-10-06 | reverse complement strand
CAATTTGATTTAATATATGATAAATTAGATCAGGTAGAAAGTAATTTGATTATTAATCAAATTATTATACAAAAAGAAATTGATTCATTAGAAATAACATATGGACATTTATCCAATGATTTAATAGAGTATAACAATCAACTATCAATATCAATAACTAAAATTAAAAAATATAAGGATGAAATTAAGTATAATAATTATAGCGACTCTTCTACAATTAGTATCATTGCAAGGTTACAGTCAAACTGATGTTTGGGCAGGGCCGGATAGTAGTATATGTATGACTAAAGAGAAAGCCGCTGAATTAGCTAATATGATGGATAGTTTATCTAATCTTTATACTTTAAATGAATTACTTGAAGAAACAATTAGAAACAGTGATATTGTCATTAAATCATCTGAAGAGGCACTATCTAATTTATTTAATCAAAAGACAGCATTAGAAAATAAAATACTTAGTCTTGAGGAACAGTTAAATATTAGATCAGATAAAGAATCTCTATTGAAAGAAGAAGTTGAACAATGCTCTATAGTCTTACTTAAAGCAAATAAGCAAATAAAGAGACAAAAGACAACTATGACAATAACAGGAACTGTTGCGGGGATTTCATTAATTGGAATCATTATATCAATATTAGTTATTGCAATATAATTAAAATCATAAAAATGGGTGAGGATAAGTAATTATCTAAACCCATTTAAATTTAAATAAATGAAGTTAGGTAAATACGATATTACAATAAAAAATGTATGGGCTTATATACAGGGCAATACTCGCAAAATAGTTGATGAATTAGGACCTGATATATTAAAATCACCTAAACACATACAAGAACAGATATTGTGGCGTAAAGCTATACACAATCCAAAATGTTCAGAGAAGGGTAGTTGTATTGAATGTCATTGTACAGTACCCGATAAGTTTTATTCCGATAAAGAATGCGAGGGAGGTTGCTATCCTTCTATTATGGATGAAAGTAAATGGAATAAATTTAATCAAATGTGTTTACGTCGTAAGATAGATATATTTAAAGATAAGTTTGATTGGGATGTAGTTATCTCTGATGTTGATCATTTAGGGGATGCATATTATTCTTCTATTATTTGTTCTGATAAAGCTATAGTGGACCTTGGCGAATGCCAAGTAGGAACTCTACTCGAACACAAGTTCGAATTATTCAACCCAGATGAAGAAGATCTAGTAATTAATACTATGAGTATTAGTTGTTCATGTGGTAAAGCAATAATACCTGAACCTATAAAATCAAATGAATTTGGATACTTGGTATGCACTATAGATACTTCTAATAAAAGGTTAAATAAAGAACATGATCTATGGTTTACTATTAGATATAATGAAATAAAAAGAATGAATTTTAAATTAATCTATAAAACAAAATAATAGAAACATTACATGGAACTAATTATAAAGTTTATATTGGTAACTATATTAGAGTTTATTTTCATAATGTTAAAGACGGTTAATATTAATAAGATTGTTCAACAAAAATTAGTAGAATCTATATTATTAACAGGATTAACAACTATCGTATGGTTAACTAGTATAACAATTGGAATATTCTCAATGTTTAAAGGTCAATTTATAATTGCATTAGGATATGTAATAGGTTCAATGTTAGGGTGCTATACTGCAATTAAGTATGAACAAAGAAGAAAAAGGAAAAACAGCTTATAATATGTATATTCATTATTTAGAATATTTTATTGCTCATGCTCATCCAACCGGACAAAATGGATGTCTAGAACTATCTAATGATGTTATTACTAAATGGAAAAGATTACTAGTAACTAGTTTTGATGATTTAACAACAAAAGAAAAAGAAATTAATTATAGGATGGCAGATAAGTATTTAAAGAGTTTATGACGGAAAATGAGTTTAAACAATGGTATCAAAAAAGATATAAAATGAATAATATTATGTTTAAAGAGTTTATGATGGAAAATGAAATACTACCATGTGATTGTAGTGCACTAGGATGTAAAGGATGGACAATGATATCTGATCATATATTGTTTTATAATAATAAAATCAAATCAAATCATTTTATTGATCTTCATATGAAGACGTTAAATAAAAAATAAATAATTAATGAAAAAGGGCGATAAGGGATCTAATGTAAAAGATCTTCAATATAAGTTAAAGAAAGTATTAAATAAAAGAATAACAGTTGATGGTGATTATGGAAATGGTACAAAACAAGCAGTATGGGAATTTCAAGAATTATATAATTTACATGTAGACGGTATAGCTGGTACAAACACCATTGCTGTTTTAGATAGAGCATATAAGGCAATGCATGTTAATAACAGCAATCTATTAACATTTAATAAAAATAGATTTGTTGTATTCGTTGATGCTGGTCATGGAGGTATTAGTGATTCAGGTGAGTATGTTACTTCTGGTAAACGAGGATATCATAAAGGATTAAAATTACATGATGGTGGTCATTACTATGAAGGATATGAGAATAGAATAATAGCAGAGATGTTTATAGAGGAATTAACTAAAAATGGTATAATGGCCATACGTACATATCATCCTTATAAGGATACATCATTATCTTCTAGAACAGAGTTAGTAAGAAGTTGGCTAAAGAGAGGGTATTATGGATATTTACATTCATTTCATTCTAATGCAATATCTTCAACTAATAGTCCAAGTAAATTAGAAAATACTGTTGGATATTGTGTTTATAGTACAAGAGGTGATAATTTAAGCGATGAGATAACAGAACAACATTTTAATAATGTTAAAGCTGCAGTATCGGATTGGAAGTTTAGAACACAAGGTAGTGACGGTGATTCTGATTTTGAAGCTAATTTTCAATTACTAAGAGAAACAGATCTCGCTGAGTTTGATAAATTTGGTTCTATATTAGATGAATGGGGATTTCATACAAGTGGTAAGGATTGTCAAAAGATAATGGGAACTCGCAATGAAAGAATAAACGCTTGTTTAAAAACAGCTAAATGGGTTAAAAACAAATTAGATAATTAATTAAATAAATAATACAATGCCAAATTTTAATACACAAACAGAAGCTCAAATAAATAATGATTTAGCTCAATATGGTTATGATTGGTTAGAAACAGAAAGTATAGGATCTCCATTAATAATGTATTTTAAAGATAATTTTAATACTATACTTAAATTAACAGTTGACACTACATCATATGCACATGTTTATACATTTGTTGACAGTAAATATTGGAGGGAACAATCTGACATATTAGCCACTGCTGTTGTAACTGATCTAGCATCATTAGATACATTGTTAATACCAGAGTATGTTGCTATTGATACTAATATATTAAACATAGAGTATTTAATAGAAATATCAAATAGAGAAGTATTAACTCCTTCCGGAGGTACTTATTATACTTCTAGTACATTTCAAGATTCAGTTTTTGCATCATACAATGTATCCGAGAATCCATCTTCATATAGAGATATAACAGTATCATGGGTGCCAATATCTTTAGTTGGACCCAACTGGGTATTAACATATAATAATAGTGTTATAGTTAATACAGCAGATAAAATAACTACAATTTATGGAGACCATGTAATAGTAAAACCTTTATAATATGAATCTATCTAACCGTTTATTCCAGATAATTGACGAAGAACCCGTATATTGTGCAATACTTATAAATATTAAATGTTTTAAAGAACTATATATGTTAGATGGTAGTGATGATAAACATAAGTTTGCACAACATTTATTATACATATGGTATACCTGTGATCCTAGTTCTCCTTACTTTAATAGTGAAGAAAGATTATTAGATGCTGCAGTAGAAGTATATGGACGTAAAAAAGTAATGACAAAGCATTTAAAGAAATGTATGACTGAATATACTAAACGTCAATCTACACCTATGATAAGAGCATATGAAAGAGCAATGAGAATAACAGATCAAAATGAATCTATATTGCAAAAGGATAATCAACAGGCTGTAGAGTGGCAACGTTTAATAGATGATTCAACTAGTCTTTTACAATCATTAGGTAAGAATCCTGATGAAATTTTAGCAAGGATTGAGTTACTTGAAAGGGTTCAAGACATAGAAGCTAAAAAGATTAAGAATCAATCTGAATTATCTAAGATGGTTCCAACCATTAATAAACAAGTAAAAGAGTTATTGGAACTTAAAAAGGAAGTTGATAAAGCAAGAATGCAAATTGATAGTGAGGATAACAAAGAAGCAATAGCAAATTATATTGTTGATGAGTTTATTGAAAGACATATATAAATGATAATAACACAAAATCATTCTATCGTTGATAGTATCAATAAAGGTAAATGGTGGAGGTTATTTGATCTTAAAGGTTTAAAGTTAAAACTTAAAAAACCTATATGTACATTTGCCCACCCTTATTATAAAGGAGATAGAAACTATATAACAATATCAAAATATTTATACCCTATTACTCATGAAAATTCAGAACCACCATATACTTACTCAGATTGGGTCTTATATGGAAATGAAATAATAAATGAATATAAAAACCATTCAATAAACTTAGCAGCTTTAGATCTTGAATATTTTTATAATTTACTAACTAAAAAGAATGTATAAAACAAAAGAAGATTTACTTAAGTTACAATATGAGTATGACAATGATATACTCTCTGAAACACCGAAAGAAAAGATGGTAGTTAATCCATCTGTTGCTTATTTGGTTTCCGATGAGGATATTAAGAATTCTATTCCTGATAAACATATTTTAAAAAGAGTAGAACACATATATGGTAAGTTAAGTAGATTTTCTACAGATTATACACCCGTAAGTAATTTAAATTGGGATTATTTATTTTTTACAAACTCTAAATTGTTTAGTCCTGCAGGGAATGCTTTTATGAAAAGTGTAAAAGCTACTAAAGGAACTAAACTTAAACCATCGTATACTAAATTTCTTCCTGGAACTAAAATACATAAGAAGTTCTGGGAACAAGAGTTTTTAAGAATAACAAAAGGATATGAACCCCTTATAGATGGTAAGCCGTGTGGTGTTAGAATAAGTGGAGAATTTTACTTTTTTTTAAATTACGGGTGGATGCAAAAAGTTCATATTGATGAGGAAACAGAAGATGTAACTGATATGTCAGGCGTTCCTGATTTCCTTGTTATGGACTACTATTACTATAAAGAACTAGAAGCAAGGGAAAATCCCAAGTTATATAATTTACCTCGTGAATATAAAAAGTCTCTATCTATAACTAAATCTAGACGTATGGGATATAGTTATAAAGCAGGTTCAGGAGCAGTGTGGTGCGCTGCATTTAGAAACAAAGCAAAAGTTCTTATTGCATCTGCTCAAGGAAAAGATGCTACCTTATGTTTTCAGAAGTCACTTGATATAATAGATCACATATCCAAGTATACTCCTTTTGGTAGAAAAAATCCAGGTAGACCACAAGATAATGGTGGGTGGAAACACTTAACTATGAGTAAAACAAAAGATAGTGGTAATTTTACTTTTGGGTTACTTAACACAAGAACAGGAGAACGTGCAGGAAGACAAAGTGAAATAACAACAGCATCTTTATTTAATAAATCTGATGCAGCATCAGGTGAAGGTCTTACAAGGTTGTATATTGAAGAAGCAGGTAAGATTTCTAATTTAGGAGATGCATGGACATTTTCTAGAGAATCAATGAGAGTAGGTACAGTATATAGAGCAGGTATTGCTATTATATTTGGTACTGGTGGTTCTATGATAACGGATAGTGGTAAAAGGGGATCGTCGCATGATTTCTCTAATATTAACGATAGACCTGAAACAGTAGGTGTAGCAGGGTTTAGAAATATATATGAATATAAACCAACGCAAAGAAAATGTGGTTATTTTGTAAGTGCTATGTGGGCTAACTTTGGATGTAAGATTATTATTGATGGTACACCATATAGAGGATTGGATAAGAACGGAAATGCTATATTTTGGATTGCTGAATTTGCATTAAATCAAGAACGATTAAGCAAGAGACCACCATTAGGTAAAAAGAAAGATTATGATAAATTTCTTACACAAAGATGTAAAACGCCAGCAGAAGCATTTTTAATCACCCAAGGTAGTAGATTTCAAACAGAAGATTTAGTTGAACGTAGAACAGAAATAGCAACATCTAAAGGGGGATTTGAAGCATTAAGAATGCCGGGAGAATTGGTGGAAATAAATGGTAGAATTGAATTTATTCCTAAACCAAATGAGGAACCATTATTAAATACCTTTAATGAAGCGGAGCGAGAAGGATGTTTTTTAAGATATGAACCTCCTCAGAAAATTAGAGGAGATGTACCAGAAGATGCTTATATTATATCTGTTGACCCTATTGGTCAAAATACAAATGCGGGTAAATCATTAAGTGCAATTATTGTCTATAAGACACGAAAGTATGAACAGTGGATTGGTCCTGAAAAAATAGTTGGGATATACTTTGGTAGAAAGAAAATGAATCCACAAGGATATGTACATAGATTATTATTAAAATTATCTAAATACTATAATGCTAAGATAACAGTTGAGAATGATAGAGATGGAGGTATACCTCAATTTTTTATACGTAAAGGTGAAGCAGCTAGATTAATGGGTCCGCCTATTACAACACTAGAAAAGATAATGCCGGGCAGTAAAACTAATCGCAGGGCTTATGGACATGCAATGTCTAGTGTACGACATAAACAAATAGGTGAAGATTTATTGTATGAATGGTTAGATCAACGTGGAGTGAATACTAATTACTATGATACTGAAGATGGTGAAAAGGTAGTTAAAAAAGGTGTTCGTAATATAGATAGATTAGAAGATCAATTACTAATTGAACAATTAATAAATTATGAAAGATCCGGTAACTACGATTTAGTTATGGCAATGATGGGTATTGTAGTTCAATTAAAAGAATGGTACGATCCTGAAGAAGATGATTTATGGGAAGAAAATAGTATTTCAGATCAATTACTTGAGTGGAGAATGGAACGATATGGAAACTATGAAGAAAAAATGAAAAACATAAATAAAAAGTTTAAATTATAATTACCAATGAAGTATTTTTTAAATCAACGTATTTCTTCTAAAAAGAAGAATAAGAAATGGAGAGAAAAAATGGTTGACTACCATGTCGAGTTATCTTATTCTTGGTCAGATGAATGGGAAAAGATTGAAGAAAATTATGCTCTTAAGAATAATCAATTAAATCGTAGTGAAATTGCGAGTATATGTAAAGGGTTGGGCACTGAGGAACATTCCGATGTATTTATTAATGCATATAATAAAACACATAATATTATTGATGCTCATAAAGGTGAAGAATGGAATAGACCATTTTCTTTTAGTATTATTAATAATTCTAAACGAACGGTAGATAAGTTAGAAAGAGATAAAAGAAGAGAAATAGAAGAGATAGCAAATGAAATATTTAAAGTTGAATCAGAAAGACAAATTGAACTCTATAAAATTGAAGAGCAGAAAATAAAGGGTTCAATGGATGAGCAGCAAGCTCAGGGAGAAATAGAAAAGCTACAAGCAAGGTATGATAAGTTATATGGAGAAATAACTGATCCAAAAACAGTATTTGATAAATATAAAAATATAACAACAGCGGAGGAGATAGCAATGAGTAGAATCATGAAAATGATTTCAGATAAACTCAATTTAAAATTTATAAAGAATCAAACCTTTGAAGATGCTATTATAGCAGGAAGAGAGGCTGTTGAAATTTATTCTCTTCATGAAAATGACTTACCTAGAGTTAGACAAATAAATCCCTTAAATTTATTCTTTCAAAAATCACCAGATGTAATGTGGATACAAGATGCAGATTTTGCAGGTTATTCAGAATTACAAACTGTTGATAAGGTGATTGAAGAATATGGTGAGTTTATAACAAAAGAAGAGTATAAAAAACTAACAGAAACAGGACCATACTTTGGAGATTTAAAAGGATTAAATCATCCTTTCTCAGTAGATAAAAATAATAAACAACCATCTGAAGATAGAGAAGTTCGTAATTTTAAAAACCTTCCTCGCGATCAAAACTCATTAAATGCAGAAGATTATATTCTTTCTGATATGGGTAACAATGGTTATATAGGAACAGATTATGTTAATAGATTAGGATTGAATGCTACTGATACCCGTAGTAATAAATTACGTGAATATATAAATGTATATACAATATATTGGAAGTCTCAACGTAAATTAGGAAAATACTCTTTTATCAATGAGTATGGTGAACCAGATGTAACTTATGTTGATGAATCATTTAGCATTCCTAGAAGTGCAAGGAAAGAAACGGTATCAAACGGTTATACTAAAAATAAAGTAATTTATAGCTGGGTAGATAAAAAAGATACTACCAAACAATTTTCTTTAGAGTGGATATGGGTTCCTGAAGTATGGAAAGGAATTAGAATAGGTCAAGATATATATTGTCAAATAGGACCTGTTAAACATGCTTATCAATCATTGTTAAATCCTTATGATGTTAAATTACCAATATATGGACATATATATAATAACAGGAATGCATATAGTATTTCCTTAATGGATAGAATGAAACCATGGCAGAAACTATACTATGTTATAATGGCCAGGATGTTAAAACTAATTAGTCAAGATAGAGGTGTATTAACTTTTATTAATATACACATGCTTGATAAAAATTTAGGTTTCAAAGAGGCATTGAGAGTTGCTGAAGATAATGGTATAATCCCTTATAATCCATTAAGTAACTCTAAAGGAGCTGGTAATTTTGGTAATACAAATACCATGAAAGTAGCTGAACGCATTGATGCCACCAACTCAGGGGCAATTCAGCACTATATTAACATCTTACAATTTATAGAACAAAATATTAAATTATCATCCGGAATGTCTGATCAACGTTTAGCACAAACTAACGCACGTATGACAGCTACTGATAATTATAGGGATACAATGCACTCTATTAATATAACTGAACCATTGCATGCAGCACATGATTTACTGTGGCAGGATGTATTACAGGGAATGATGGAAATGACATTATCTGTTTTAAGTGAATCTACAGGTAAGATAAGAGGATTTCTTAATGATGAAGAAAAAGTACTTGTAAATTTAGATTTATTAACATTAGAAGATAATTTTAAACTTAGGGTAGCTGATAATTCTAAAGCATTTAAAATACTTGAACAAGCTAAACAACTTAGTCATGCTCTTGTACAAAATGACAAAGCAAGTCTTGATACATTAATTGAATTAATGGAAACTGAAAATCTTAGTGAATTTAAACATATTGTTAAAGAGATTGAAGAAGAGAATAGACAACGTAGACAAGAATCTGAACAGGCTCAAAGAGATCATGAAAAAGAAATGGCTGAAATGGCTCGTAAACAATCTGAAGATGATCAAATTGCAAGACTTGATGAAATATATCTTAAAGGTAGAATTGAGTATCAAAAAGAAGTAATGAAGGCTAAATTAAATGCCGCTTCATTTGATGAAGAAAAAGATTATAATAGAGATGGTATTGCTGATTATTTACAATGGGAACAGTTACAACAAAAAGTAAATAATGAAAGTCGTAAACTAGATATAGCAGAATTTAAAATCGGAATGGATGAACGTAAGATAGAAGCAGAACAAGAACTTAAAATGTCAGATTCTAAATTAAGATTAGAAAAAGAAGCATTGGATAGGCAAATGAAAGATCTTGAAATGCAACAAAAAGAAAGATTAGAGGCCATGAAAATAAAAGCCATAAAAGATAAAAATAAATCTAAATAACTAACTAACTAACTAACTAAAATGAATAAAACAACTGAAATTATTTTACATGGGGTTAATACCCTTGCCAATACTGTTAAACAAACATTAGGTACTAAAGGTAGAACAATTTTATTTAATGATGAAAACAATAGAACACATATAACAAAAGATGGTGTTACTGTCGCAAGACATATAATGTCAGCTGATGATTATGAGAATATGGTTATTACTGTATTAAGAGAAGCATCATTAAAAACTATGAAATCAAGTGGTGATGGTACTACTACAACAATGATATTAGCACAGTATATTCTTACTGAGGGACTTAAATTAATTGATAATGGATTAAGTTATTATGAGTTAAGTAAACAGATTGATAAAGCTGTTCAAAATGTTGTTGATTATGTCAATTATGATTCAATTAAAATTGAAAACAATAAAGAACTATTAAAAGAAATAGCATCTATTTCATCCAATGATGAAAAGCTAGGAGAATTTATTTATTCTATAATTGATGATATTGGTTTATATGGTGATATCGAAGTTAAGGAAAGTCAATATTCAGAAACACGTGTTAATAAAACAAAAGGTATGAAATTACATAAAGGTTGGATTGAAAACTTTATGGTTAACGATACTCGTGAAATGTGTTTTAAAGCAGATGATTGTCATGTTCTTATTGTTGATGATATTATTCAAGCTGTAACCGATATTGATCAATACATTAAACATTTAATGGGGAAACCTCTTGTGGTATTTTGTGAGGATATCACTGATATTACTCTTACTCAAATAGAAAAGTTTATGGGTGCTACAGGTAATCCTATTTGTTTTGTTACTAATGATGGACATGGAGATAGAAAACACCTACTTATGAATGATTTGGCTGCATTAACATCATCTTATGTTATAGGAGCACAGGATGATTTTGATCCTCGTAATTTAGGATTTGCTAAACAGGTAAAAGTAGACGAATGGTATACTTCTATCTTAGATGGTAATAACGATGAGGAATTAATTGAAGACATAATTTATGATATTAAAGAAATACTATCAGATGATGATAATAGTGATGAAACACTTATAACAAAAGTAGATCGTAAATTTCATAAGAAAAGATTAGCTAATTTAACAGGAGGAGTTGCAGTTATACATGTAGGAGGAAGAACTCACATGGAGATGAAAGAATTAAAGGATAGACTTGATGACGCAGTATTAGCAGTAGAATCAGCTATCAAACAAGGTGTTAATGTGGGTGGTGGTTCTGCTTATTTAAATTGCCAAAAAACATTAAATGAAAAATACAGAAAAGAATTATGTTTTGAATCAGGTCGTCAATTAATTCTTGATTCATTAAGTGAACCTTTTAAACAATTATTAGCTAATGCAGATTTGTCTGATAACTATGAAACATATAAAGAAAAATTAACTAGTGGTTTTGCATTAGACTTAAGAGATAATAAATTATACAAATTATCTAATGCTAAATATAGAGTATACGATCCATCTTCGGTTCTTATTGACTCTTTAATTAATGCATCAACAGTTGCAAAATCATTATTATCAATAAAAGATATAATATTTGATGGTAAAAAATTAAGTGTATAGGCTTAATTATGACAACTATTAAAATATAAATAAATAAAATATAACTTATTAATAACTAAATTACGTAAATTACACATGATTGATCCAAGTATCCCCGAAGAGGAAATGAATTTTGATTTTGGTCTTGACGATATTCTTAAGACAACAAATGAAGCTTCCTCCGAACCGACAGATAGTGAAGATACTTCTAATTTTATGGAAGATGTTCAACAAACTATCGAACAATATACTGCAGAAAATGATCCTGCAGTAGAAGAACAAACTATAGAGCAACCAAAACCATCATATAATAATGATGTTTATTCAGCAGCTCTAGATGTATTGAGAGAAAATAACTTACTTAATATACCTGATGATATTGGGGATATTAATCAAGAAACATGGAATGACCTTATAGAACAGAATAAACAATATCAACGATCTACTATTTTAAATGAAATGCGAATGAATGCCGCTGATCCTAAAATAACTGAATTGTTTGATTATGTTTATCAAGGGGGTTCGTGGCATGGATTTGAAGAAATGAAACAAACCATAAGTGACGAAATTAATATCGAATCACTGAACACTCAAGAAGCAGATGATCAAAGATACTTAATTGATTCTTATTTAAGAGAAGGATTAGATCCTCAAAATCCAGCACATCAACGAAGAATTGAAAATGTTCCTAATGAGGTAGAAAATTATTTTGATAGATTAGAAGCTGAAGATATTGCACAAGAGGCAAAAAATTATTTTTTAGGTAAAGTAAATGAACAAAAACAAATGGTTGCCTATCAACAACAAGAAGCCCAGCAACAAGAATTTCATTATCAACAACAACAAGCTCAACAACAACAACAATGGATTAATGATTTTAGACAAACATTAAATGAAAAAAGTTGGTCTCAAAATAAAAAGAATAATGTTGTTAAGCAATTTGATATTGTAGAATTAGACGATGGTAGAGAAATGGAAATGTGGAGATATAAATTTAATGAACTATGGAAAGATCCAAATTTAACACAAGTTTTTATAGATTTTATTTCAGATCTTGATCCTCACACATTACAATTTAATTCAAGAGGAGTTTCAGTTAATAAACAAGTAACATCAACAATACAAAATTTAATAAACAGTAAACAGCAAAATAGATCAAAAGGTCAATATAGCGATAAAAGACAATCAGATTCTTCAGTTCAAAGAATTGACCCTCGAAATATTTAAAATTAATAATATTTATTTTTATAATTAAACACATTTAACAATGTCAGTAAAAACATTTGAAAATGCCAAATTTATCCATAATGGACAATTAAGACCTACCGTATTAACAGATGGTCTTTTGGCAACAGGTACAATTAAAGGACTTCATTTAAGTCAAGCTTTTGGAAGTACTGAAAATCTTGAAACTATAAATATGGGTTATGCTCAGATATTCTCTGCGACTAACCGTTATTATGGTAAACCAATGATTGGTATGACCGAAGCTAAAGGTAAAGTAAAAACAATCAATCGTTCAGGATTCCGTTGGGAGCTATCAGGAGGTAATACACAAAAAGCTCGTATTACTCAAGTTCCATGTACTGATACTAGACCTGGTCTTCATTTACAATCTTTTGATATTGTAGTTGATAAACCCTGGTTCAATGTATCGGATATCATAATTCCTCAACATAATCAAAAATTATGTCGTGTAATGACTTATGGTAATGGTCAATCCCGTTCTCATCACCAAGTAGGCCCTAATGCATTTAGGTATACTATTCAATATGTTACTAATAATGGTAATGAATTCTTAGATCCTAAATATATCCAAGAAGGACAGGAATGGTGTAAAGTATCCGGTGCTGTAGCTACAGAAGATAATATTGATGCTGGTGGATTCCAATTCTATTCAATTTTTGAAAGTGAAGGTCAGATTCAACAACATGCAATTAAAGTAGCTGTATCAGATAAAGCTGCTCGTAGATCCAAACAAGCTATGGACGGTAAAGGTGGAATGGACGAATATGGTAAATATTTGAAAATGCTTTGGGTTAAATATGAAGACAAAGTTACAGGTAAACCAATGGCTCGTTTTATGGCATTGTTAGATGCAGAAGCATTTAATGAATTATATCAAAACTGTGAATGGACGTTAGTATTTGGTAAAACATCTAATAACATGGTATCTCCTGAAGGTCATCAAATTTTAACAGCTTCAGGTTTACGTCAACAATTAGAATCAGGACATACATTAGAACATAATGGTGCTCTATCTCTTGAAGAGTTAGAAGATTGGTTTGATTCTATCATTAAAGATAAAATCTCTGAAGGTGAACAAAAAATTGTATTATCTGCAGGACGTGAATTCCGCAAAATGTTTGATAAGATGATTAAAGCAGATGCTAAAGCATTTACAACTATTGATTCATTATTCCTACGTAAAGGAAGTAATTTCCGTGATCTTGATTATGGTTCTTATTTTGCTAATTATAAAGGATTTACAGTTGATATTTCCGTAATGGAAAATCCAGCTTATGATAATCAATATTACTGTCCACAAATGCACCCAGTACGTACAAATGTACCTATTGATTCTTGGCGTGCAGATATCCTTGATTTTGGTTCTAGTAAACAACAAGGAACAGGTGGAGAAACTGATAATATTTCAATGATTCAAGAATCTTATTGTAACTATAACATTAGCTATAATGGTAAATGGTATGGCGAACATGATGGTAAAACAGGAATGCCTATTACTGACGGTGGCTTAGGTCAAGCTGGAGGTGTATCAGGATATTCTATTTTACGTGAAAAATCTGTTGGTCTTATGGTTGCTGATGTAACTCGTTGTGGTGCAATATTCTTATCATTTGATTAATAAAACACATTTCATAATTTAAAAACTAACTAAAAAAATGACTAAATATATTAAAGAAGATAACAGAAAAATTAGAATTGAACCTAATCCTTATCGAAATATTAAGCAAAAGTTTAAAATGAAAACTAAAAAGCTTAGTGGCGGTCAACCTGTAGTTAATTTGCAAGGTAACCCTGTATATACAGAAGTTACACCTGAATCACTATATAGAGTTCCGGGGACAAGTAAAAGAGTCGCCCCAGCAAGAACTCAAAAGGGATTAAATACAGGACTTGACATGCTAGTTACAAACCCATATAAAGATGTTAATTCATATACACCTGAATGGGAAGTAGTATTAAAAGGAAAGGAAAAGGTTCTTTTACAACATATTTTAGAATACGAGTGTGGATATTCTTTAGATTATCTAACTCATCGTATTCCTAATGGAGTAGTTGCTTCAGATAAAGTTGATAAAAGGTTCTTTGAAACTGTTGAATCTAAACCTAGATTAGATGGCAATGTAACATTTCTGCATCTTTCAAACCCTATTCATAAAGTTAATTACTATACGCTATTGGCACATAAGTCTGTTGCTAATACTTGGGATGAACTTATGGATGGTGGTAATGAAGAAGCTGAATGGTATATTGTTGATGATGAATCAAAACAAAAACGTCAGAAGTCTAAATCAATGCGTGTAGTTGAAGGTGGGGCTGCTTTAAAAGAATTAATGGATAGTAATTCAGATTCTATACTCACAATGACTAAAGCATTAGAATTATCAGAAGCTTCTGATCGTAATATGACTAAAGATAAAGCATTTAATATTATTTATAATTATTATAATAAAGATATTAAATCTTTTGACCAATTTATTGAGTTGTATAACTTGTGGAAAGATCCTGTTGTTGGTAGAAATAAATTTATTGCAATGGGTGATTTATTCAATTATCAGAATCAAGGTTTAGTTTCATATAAAGGTGGAAGATATACTTGGTACAAAACAATCCCTGGTGAACCGGCTGAAACATTTACATTCAATGGTAAAATGAATTTTATTGTTGAGTTTTTATTGGATCCGGCAAATCAAGAAAATGTAGAAATGCTTCAGGAAGAATACGAAAGTAAAATTAAATAAGTATGCGTATTGAACAAATGCATTATAATTTTGAACTTGGCTTAGATCGGGTCGCATCAAATGATCGACCTGATTTTATGCCGTGGGAAATAGATGAATATCTAAATAATGCAATTTTGTTATTTTTAAAGAAAAGATATAAACTTGATCAAGCTCGGAAAGCATTTGAGGTTGATCAATTTAGAATGTCTGAACTTGCAAACTTGCATATAAAATCTCCTGAATTACAACCAGCAATAACACCCACTGATTTGGGTAATGGTTTATACGAAGTAAGATTAAATGATTTAGGTAATAACATTAATAATCAATACTTTAGATATTTATTTTTAACAAAAGCAGAGATAACAATAACGAAGGGAACTTGTACTAAAAAAATTAGAGTTAATTTACATCAAACTGATGACAATAAAACCTTTTTCAGTCAACCTAGTTTTGATTGGGGAGAAATACTTGCAATGTTTGGTAAATCAACTTATAATACTCCAGCAATCATACCTGCTCCTGCAATTAATGCAGATTCATATGATATGACTGCTAAGTTAATAGATGATCCTGGACTTACAACTGAGCGTTTTAATAATGATCAATTACAATCTTTATATCTTGATACAAACGGCTCTGATGGAACACAACAATTTACAGTAAGTAGTGCATGTATAAGTTATATTAAATATCCAAATAGAGTTTTTATAGGAGGATATGCACATATTGATAAACATTCAACAGCTACTACTGAACAAATTCAATGTGATATTGATGAAGGTTTTCATCAAGACATAGTTCAAATGGCAATACAACTTGCATTAAAAGATATAATTGGTGGAATAAATCAAGCTCCTCCGCCTCCAAAAACACAAAAATAATACTAAACAATTTATAATTATTAATTAAAAATTACTTAAAATGATTTCAAAACATAGTCAAACAAAATATTTTATACTTGATCCCGCTGTAGCTATTGCTACAGGTTCAAGTTTTTTGTACACAGCCGGTACAGGAGTACTTAATCTAGCAACTGGTAGCGCAGGGTTTTTTGGCCCTACACCAGGTTCAGGTAATCATCAGGAAGTTGCAGTTGCACCTGCTGGTCCAGGATCTGCATTTCAGATAATCCAACGCAGAGATACATCTTTAGATAAATCTCCATTGTATAGTCGTCCATTTGAGCAATCTGATTGGATTAACGCTTTCTGTTCAGAAGGTATTATAATTGATCAGTCTAATGCTGCTCTAGGATCTAATGATTCACATTTAATAGGAGATGCTTCTGCAAGTGGTTCAATTATACCCGGGGATTTAACTACTTACCAAGTTCAAGTATCTGGTCATGGTGACCGTACTGATTGGTTTAATGGTGGATATAATACTCCAACGGTAATGGGATTTTATACAACTCCTGATTTTTCTCTCGGAACACTTACTCCTCTTCAACAGGAAGATACAATTGTTGCTGAATTAGCACTTGCTGTCAATGACAATAAATCTCAACAAATGGCATTTGCTGTTTGTATTGATTCGGCAGGTACATCTCCGGGTTCAGGAGCAGTTCTTGTTTCTTCATTAGGTGATGGTACTGTTGCAGTGGGTACTGCTGTAACTATCGGATATGATAAAACAGGTAATGTACATTCATTTGTACTTACAACTGAAATGGCTCAATCTTTCGCAGCTCTTGATGCTCGCTTAACAGCACTAACTTTTACAACTGCTCTCGTTGTACCATATGTTGTTTCTGGTACAACTAATGCACCTGCAACTGCAATAGCCCCAGTCGCCGGCACAACAAATGATTGTGACATGATTTATGTTATGGCATTAGATGAAGGTCAAGCATATTATGATTTTAGAATGCAAACTAAACGTAGAATTGAAGTGGGTCTAGTAAGTGGACTAGACAATGTAGTTCAAGAAAGAATTAGTGTTGGTTCTGAAGGTCAAGGTTATGGTCATCAATTGAATATTCAATATCAAATGAATAATCGCTATGAAGAAACTAATCGTTCAAGAATGCCTTGGGAAAGTTATAATGTTGAATTTCCAAATGCATTTAGAGCTAATGCTTTCTATGATTATTTCGTAATAGAACATTGTGATGGTAGAACAGCATCTAGTGGAATGCCTTCCGTAAATAAATCTACAACTATTGTAGCAGTTGTTAATACAACTATTGGAGATGCTACAAGCAATCCATTTTTTGGTGTTGCTACAGCAGCTGCTCAAAGAGCATATATGGTATTAAATTTAAATTTATTTAATACTAATAATAGTTTAAACGCAACAGCATCAGGCGCAGCATTAGTTTAATAAAACATTAAAATGGCAGATCTCAATTTTTTAAATACAACAAATTGTGATGCTATAACATTTAATACTCCTACAACAGGGCTTCAGTATGTTGATTACATACTGGGCTCTGCTGTTAAGGATTTCACAAATGTTGATAAGTATACAATAACACATTCTACCAATTGTTGTACACCTGGTATTATAACCAATATTGCACCTCGATATCAATTTGTATTGAGTGAATCATGTGTTCTTGCAGGTCCAAATGATGTATATAGCGTTCAATTTGCTGGATTTAACGGAGATTTAATATCTGGAAATTTATCTTTAGTAATTGATGGTGGATTACCTATTAGTCCTGTATCTACTGTTGTTGGTGGGGTATTAAGTATAGATCTTACTTTATCAAGTGGATATGGACTTGCTACAACCTATGAACTTACAATAACAACTCAATCTGGATTTGTCTATATTATAGATTTTATTATAACAAAATCAACCGGTGCTTGTGATGGAGTTCTTTCAGGAACTGTAATTACATACCCTGCTTTACCTAGTAATATTGTACAAATAGCTTCTCCTGGAATTGCAGCAACTACAGGAAATGTTACTACTTTATCGGGTTCTTTTGCTGCCACAACAGGCGGTACACCAGAAGCAATAAATTTAACTGCTGATAATACAGGAATAATTGGTAACAATATTGTTATTACAGGAACAGGAGCAATACTGCTAAGTACACTTGTCTCAAATTGGAATGCTGCTAACCCAGCTAATACAATAACATTAACTGAAATTGAAGGTAATGATTATACTCCTTCAAATGGAGAAACATTTACATTATCAGGTGGAGTTGATGAAGTTATACAATTAAGTATTAATTCTTTATATGGTTCAACAACCATGTTGCCTGGTACTTATGAAATTATATTCTGTGAAGTAAATCAAAATACAACATCAACCTGTATACAAAATCATACATTTATTGATTGTGGAACACTTAAATGTCAAGTTGTTAGTAAATGGGTTTTATGTATTGATTCTAATATAATGGATTTTTATAATGCATTATTATATTCTAATGATTGTACATCAAGTGTTTCATATTCTGAAATATGTGCATTATATGAAATATTAATTGTATTATTACAAACAGATGGATGTTTTGGTAGAATTGATGATTGTAATTGTTCTGATGCTTCTACTGTAGCCAATAAATTAAATCCTATAGCATATCCAACTAATTCTAATAATAACCCTTGTAGTAGCTGTTAATATGGATCCAGATTTAAAATGTCATTTTGTTAAACAATTATCTCAATATGCATCAAGGATATTATATGGGTATAATTGTAATATGGAAGTATTACTAAGTGATATTAATACAGTTAAACGATTTATTACAATTGAAGACAATATCGTTAGCTGTTCTTTAAATGGTGCTATTATTAACGATCTTAATAAATATAGACAATTACTATTAACTAACTATTCTAGTGCCTGTAGAGGGTGTTAAATTAACTATGGAGTATTTTATAGATAAACGTGTATTTGTAACAGGAAGAAAATCTGTTCTTTCTTTAGATAATCCGTTTAATCTAACTGCTTTTACGAATAGTCAAATTTCATTAATGGGTGTTTCTTGTGCTCAAAATGGATTAAATATTCAAACAGCGTTAGATCCTATAACTGGAACACAAACTAATTGTACAGAATTAGGTGGTACATTATTACATGGTACTACAGTTGCAGGAGGAGGACATCAGTTTGCATTTGATACTGTAGATTTAGACTTTACAGGAGATTTTTGGTTTACTCAATATACAGAAACTATAGCTATAAGATCTGCACAAACTTTAATGCTGCGAGGAGATTCAACAGTAAAATTAATTACTCCTAGTATTGTAGCTTCTACTGGTACAATTGGACAAATATTAACTTTACAATCATCTGCAGGACCTGTTACAGGTGGAACATGTGAATGGGCTGATCCAAGTGGTTTATTAAATGTAGGTTTAGGACTTACAGAATCACCTGCAGGAACAGTTAAACTTGGAGGTGTAGGAATAGGGTCAAGTGAAAATTTAGAAGTAGCAAATGCAGGTTTATGGGAAGTAAAAGAAAGTGGAACAGTTGCAGATACTAATTTAAGTTTAGGAATAGGAACAAATCCTTTATATGGACCAGGAATTATTTCTGATATCTCTACAACAGGAACACAGGCTACTACAGGAATAGTTAATCCTGCAATTGGATTCTCATTTGAAATAATTGCAGATAATTATGGTACAATAGGAAATTCAATAGTAATAACTACTGATGGAGCAAACACAATAGAACAACTAGTAATAGATTGGAATTTATTAAATCCTTCAAACACAGCTACAGTAATATATTATTTAGGATCAAATTGGGGACCACTTTCTACAGGTGTATCCCATACTTTAAGTGGAGGCAGTGGACTTACTCCCTCTACAGCAATAAGTGCTGTAATTGCAACATATCCTCCCCAACCTATAATGTATCAGGCTGTTCCTAGTCAAAATTTTGAAAGATCTATTTCTTTTGATACTTCGATACTTATAAGTGATGAGACGGATAATTTAAGATCTTTAATTACAGTAAATTCTGATCAAGGAATAACACTGAGTGCAAGAGATACTGGTGCAGCCGACATGTATATAGATTTAGATTTAACTAGCGGAGTAAGATTTGGAAATAATAACTCCCCTGCTTATTCTTATGATTTCCCAATAGTAGATGGTCTTGCAGGTCAGAGTCTTGTTAATGATGGAGGAAATGCTATTAATTGGGAAGATTCTATAAATGTTGTTAGTACTGCAATAAATTATACAGCAAATAATAAAGAAATTGTTTTAGTAACTACTGGAGCAATAGATAAAAATATAACATTACCTCTAGTAGCAAGAGCTAATCAACAAATAACTATTAAAAAAATTGATGCTGGAGCAGGTGTTGTACACATAGTAGGTAATGGAGTTGAAACAATAGATGGTGTAAATGATCAACCGCTGAATTCACAATATGAAGTTATGACTGTTGTAAGCAATGGAACAGAGTGGTTTGTTATATCATATAATTAAAATAATAAAATAACAATAAAATATTAATAATATTAAAATTCAAAATTATGTCAAGTAACAAATTATTTATCGACAGAAGAACAGCAGTAACAGGAGCAAAGTCCAAAATACTTATGGACAATCCAGTTGCAGTGCATACTTTTGTACTTCAATTATTACAAGCTTTACCTGAATATGTAGACGACGCAGCTGCAGGCGCTGCAGGAATAACTACTGGTCAATTATATAAAAACTCAACTGATAATACAATATCTTATAAAGCATAATAAATCATGGCAGGACCTAGACTTGGACTTCCTGGTAGAACAGGTTCGTCTAATAAAAACACGGAATTAGGAGCTTTAAACGCAATAGTTAAGAAATTAATAGAATTAAAAGTTATTAATTCTTCAATCACTGGTGGAACAGGCATAATAAAAAGTAACTTAGAAAAATTAAAAACAGAAGCTAATGATTTAGTAGAAACTTATACTTGGTTAAGCGGGGGTTTAGCAGATCAAAGAATAGATGAGATAGTTTATTCTTCTGCTAGTCTTGGGCTAACGGTTAGAGAAACATTTACTTACAACGGTGGTGCAGGTACATATCATGTAGCTACTTCAACTTTATCATAAAATGGGAAAACAAATATTTAATCCACTATTACCTAAAAGATTTCAAGAAGTTAGTACTGCTGCAGGTGGTGGTGGAGAATATGTACAGACAGCAACAACAGTAAATGCTACTCCATTTTTGCTTACTTCGTCAAAAGCTATAGCGAATGGAACTGTTCAATCTTTTGTAACAAGAGTTACTGCTATATCAACAGTTTTAGGAAATGTTTGGTGTCATGAATTTAGAGGTGCTATAAAGCAATTTGGAGGTGTCACTTCTATTGTTGATACAGTAACAGATGAAATGATAGCAGAAGATGTTGCTACAGCAGCTTGGGGAACAGCGATTACAGCAGTTCCTGGATCTATGTCTGTGACAGTAACAGGAGCAGCAGTTAATATTAAATGGAAAGCAGAAACTACATTTAGTGAAATAGTAATATGATAATTAAGAACTTAAACATAAAAAATTTAAAGTATCTAAAAGGACAAGAACTGCCCTCTGGGTTAATCACAAGTGGTCTTGTTTTAAATTTAGATGGGTTCTATAGTTCATCGTTAGCAGAAGGTAATAACACATGGAGTGACCTTACAAGCAATAACTATGATGGAACTATGCTTAATGGTGCTTCATATACAGCAGATAAAGGGGGAGGAGTAGGGTTTGATGGTTTAGATGATACTATTGACTTAGGAAATATATTGAATGGAGTCTTAGCAGGAACAAGTCCTACTTATACAATTCAAGTTTGGATAAAGTTTGATACATTAGTAGATGATGTTGCATATACGTTTTTTTCAAAGTATGATACTGCTCCTTCGGCTACTGCTCAAAGGCAACTTGCTATATTAGTGAGAAATATGACAGCAGAAAGTTATGGGGGGGTTAGAATAGAACACATTCCTTATACATCTCCTGGGCTTATTGGGGGATTACCACAGACAAGATTTGTAAGAAGTGATGGGGATATTATAGAACCAAATAAATTACATAATTTAACTATATGTTTTGATGGCTCTATAAACACTAACGATGGGTTAGATAGACCAACCATTTATATTGATGGTAAACTACAAAGTAATGTAATGGTTATAAGCTGGGGTGGTTTAACAAATTCATTCCAATCTACAGCAAATAAAGTTGCTCTTAATGGATGGATAGGAACAGGAACAATTCCAGTAGCCCCTTTTGCAGGAACTACTTATCAGACATTAGTATATGATAGGGTTCTTACACAAGAAGAAGTAACACAGAATATTAATGTTTTAAACGGTAGATACGATGTCACATAATTATGAAAATAGAGATTCTATCATATTCAATGTTAGTGAACTATCAAAAATAGATTATTCTCAGGTTTATGAAACAGAAGATGTTAGGAAGTCTATTGACAAAACTAAAGCATTTGTAAAGTGGGAACATGGTAGTCCACCAGATTTTCTTGATAGCTTAACAACAAAAGAAGGTCCATATACATATGAAGAAATGGAAGCAATAATGTTAACAGAAGAATGGAAAGATCCATTTATAGTATAAAATAAATAAACAATGGGATTAAGGACAATATTAAAAACAGCAGGTCATTGGCTAAAGGGTTCTATAGTAAAAGTAGACTCAGAGATTCAATTTGATACAACAACTAATCCTGAGATAGATTCAACGGGAGGTGATTTTGTATGGCAAACAAAAACTACTTCAGCAAGTTCTTGGAAGTTGCGTGATCCAGGAACTTTAGAAGAAATATTAATAACTGATACTTCAGCAAAAACATTTACACTACATACTAATTATACTGCTAATGGGTTTGGGCCATTTACTCCAACCATTAACAGTACTAATATGGTTGAAGTCAGCCAAGAGTCTGACTTTGGTACTCCTGATGGTAGTGGAAATATTACTTTAGTAACAGGGACAACTTATTTTATTAGAGGTATTGTTTCTTGCCCTAACAGATTAGTAATTGATACTGAAGGTATTGTTTTATCTGGTTGGGATAGAGATAAAGATGGGTTAGATTATACAGGGTCAGGTGGAGACTTTATAACTGTTACTGATGTTAACTTTGAGATGATTAATCTAAAGCTTTCGTCAGGAAATGCAGTTGGAGGTGAAGTTGTACTAAGAGCATCTAATTTTAATTACGGAACATATAATGATGGTAGATTAAAAGTTTTAACTCTTATAAACTTACAGTTTAGAGGGTGTTATGACGTTCATCATATAGAGGGTTTCGATTTAGTAGATATTCAAAATTGTTTGTTTTGGTATATTCAAGCTACTACAATGGGTTGCCACTTCAAGAATGTATCAAAGTTACAGATAACAAGTTGCGAATATGTTAGGTGGTTTAGAGAATCTACTATTCCGACTCCTGGCGGATGGGCAACCGCTTCACTTATAGAATTGCTTGCTAATGGTTTAGGAAATGGATTTGGGGCAGTTAATATATCGGGATGTATTATACACCCACAACAGACACAAGATGGTATTAATATATCGAATACAGCAACAATAGGTTTTGGAACTATATCTGCTAATACGGTTATTAATGTAGGACTTACAACAGGTGTTGCAACAAATATAGATTATGACATTCAGAATACTACAATTATTCAAGCCAATCAAGGTATTGGTAATGGAAATGCTAAGGCAACTATGTCTATTGTAGGGAATTTAGAAGATTTAGATACAGGAACAACTAATCCCCAAGTTTTAGCGGCAGCTAATGTAACAACAGGTGCTTTTACCAATACACCTACTTTCCCTCTTGTTACAAGGGTAATAACGAGTGCTGCAAATTGCTCCCTTACTTACGACTCAAAGGTAGATGCAAATTTCATGGTAGTTGTTACAGCGACAGTTGAAATGTCGGGTGATGGATTTATAGCTTGTAGGTTGCGTTCTAATGGAACAGCTATTCCTTATGCAATAGGTTATCCCGAAATAAGACAAGGTAGAGCACAGAGTTTTACATTTAGTGTCATTGGGCAAGCTACCTTTGGAGATGTATTTGATGTAGAATTTGAAGCATTAACAACGGCAGGAGCACCTACTTCAAAAGATATTTTAGTAAGAGAGTTTGTGTTAAACGGGTATCAATTTTAAATTATAAA
>Ga0255047_10000838_pt1 | contig 24510 bp, 22 predicted proteins | sample JV7_2_1_MG_FD_183640 | JGI IMG/M metagenome (GOLD analysis project Ga0255047, IMG submission 183640) | Seawater microbial communities from Jervis Inlet, British Columbia, Canada - JV7_2_1 | ecosystem: Environmental > Aquatic > Marine > Inlet | place: Canada: British Columbia | collected 2016-10-06 | reverse complement strand
AACGCGAAGCGCTCGAAGCCGGCAACGTGTGGTGGGACGGCGAGCTCTTTTCCGGTATGCCGGATTGGGATCGCCTGATGTCCTATCCGGCGCCGGAACTATCGGAGGAAGAGCAGGCATTTTTTGATGGCCCCTGCGAAGAACTGTGCTCGATGCTCGACGACTGGGAGATCAGTCACGAGCTTGGCGACATGCCGGAACATGTATGGAAATTCATCAAGAAGAACAAGTTTTTTGCGATGATTATTCCCAAAAAGTACGGCGGCCTGGAATTCTCGGCATACGCCAACGCGATGGTCATCATGAGGCTCTCAAGTTGCAGCACGACGGCATCGTCAACGGTCGGCGTACCGAATTCGCTGGGTCCCGCCGAACTGTTATTGCACTATGGCACCGACGAACAAAAGCAGCGTTATCTGCCGGGCCTTGCCAACGCGACGGAGATCCCCTGTTTTGCATTGACATCACCGCAGGCGGGATCGGATGCCGCTGCACTGATTGACAACGGAGTCGTATGCAAAGGCAAGTGGAATGGCAAGCAGATCACCGGCATCCGCCTCAACTGGGATAAGCGATACATTACGCTTGCGCCTGTCGCCACCGTCCTGGGCCTGGCTTTCAAGCTGTATGACCCGGACCACCTGATTGGCGATGTAGAAGACTACGGCATCACGGCCGCACTTATTCCGACTGATACGCCGGGCGTCACGGTTGGGCGACGGCACTTGCCGCTGAACATAGCGTTCCAAAACGGACCGACTTCCGGTAAGGATGTGTTCGTACCGTTGGACTACATCATCGGCGGGCAGGAGATGGCCGGCAAGGGCTGGAAAATGCTGGTCGAGCTATTGTCGGTTGGCCGAGCGATCACACTACCGTCGATTGCCGCCGGTGGCAGTCAGTCCGCCGTCTATGCCGCCGGTGCATACACCAGAATTCGCAGGCAATTCAACTCGCCGATTGCCAGGTTCGACGGCGTAGGCGAAGCACTGACCCGGATCGCCGGGCACGCCTATATGATGAATGCGGCAGTGTCCATTACGTCCGGCGCCATAGACCAGGGCGAGAAGCCGGCGGTACCATCGGCCATTCTTAAATACCACTGCACCGAGATGGGCCGCAAAGTCGCAAACGACACTATGGATGTTCACGGCGGCAAGGCGGTCATGATGGGCCCGAAGAACTACGTCGGGCGAGGATATATGGCAACGCCCATCTCCATTACGGTCGAAGGTGCCAACATCCTGACCCGCAGCCTGATTATTTTCGGACAGGGCGCGATGCGCTGTCACCCTTTTGTTCTCAAGGAACTGCACGCGGCCCAGAACAAAGACAGGGAACAGGGGCTCCGCCAGTTCGATGCAGCGCTATTCGGCCATATTGGTTACACAATCAGCAATATGTCACGTTCATTTTTCCTTGCGCTGACACATGCGAAGTTCAGTGCCGTGCCGCTGAATACGCCGACGCGACGTTACTATCAAAACATCAATCGGTATAGCGCAGCTTTCGCACTCGCTACAGATTTTGCGATGCTGACGCTGGGCGGGAAACTCAAACAGAAGGAGTTATTGTCGGCGCGCCTGGGCGACGTGCTGAGCTCGATGTATCTGGCCTCCGCGGTTCTCAAACACTTCGAGAATCAGGGGCGCCGCGCGACCGACCTGCCGCTGGTCGAGTGGTCGGTTCGAACTCTGATGTACAACGCTCAGGAGCAGCTGCACAGCTTTTTGCGTAATCTGCCGAGCCGCTCTGCGGCATTCCTGCTCCGCACCTTCATATTTCCCCGTGGCCGGACATACTTCCCGCCATCGGATGATCTCGTCAAGAAAATCGTTGATCTGGTTACACGACCGGGTGAGGCACGGGACAGGCTGAGCCAACAGGCATATACGACGCTCGGGCCCGGGAACCCACTGGGTTTGCTGCAGGAAGCGCTGGAATTATCGGAGCAGATGGCGCCGCTCGAAAGAAAACTCAGGCAGTCGCAAAAAGAAGGTCTGATTCAATCGGACTATCTCGGGCATCAGATCGACGAAGCTGAGCAGGCAGAGGTAATTTCGAAGAGCGAGGCGAATGAACTGCGTAACTATCACGAGAAAGTATTGAATCTACTCGCGGTCGACGACTTTGCGCCGGATGAAATCGCTCGTGCAGGCAGTAAGGTTGCACCGATCACAGGAAAAACGACGGCGAAGCCCGTCACTAAAAAGGCTGCGGCAAAGAAAAAGGCCGCGAAGAAGAAGACCGCATCGAAAGAGAAAGCGAAGACAGCGAAAAAGAAGATTTCAAAAAAATCCTGACGGTTAATCGTCCAATAATTTGATGTCAAACACAGCGGGACCCATTTACGAAGTAACGCTCAGCGTCGATCGGGAGATCGTTGATGCGTTCGATGAATGGCTGGCAAATCATGTCCGGGAAATGCTCGAGATTCCGGGCTTTCTGAAAGCCGAGTCCTTCGAGATCGAAGACGATGAACAGGGTCGCCCGCGCCGTGTCACTCATTACTACCTCGCAAGCGACGAAGATCTGGAAGAATATCTTGCTGGCCCGGCGAACGCGATGCGCCAATCGGGCATCGCGCTGTTTTCAGACCGCTTCGAAGCCAGCCGCCGCGTTCTGAGGCGAAAAGACGAATCCGATGAGGAAGTTCGTACTTTGCCGTCCTGTCTCAACTGTGGAGCCTCACTTGGCGGACAATATTGCGGCAGCTGCGGGCAACGCGCGCGCAGCCGCCTCATCAGTCTCTGGGAACTTATTAGCGAAGCGTTCGGCGACCTGTTCGAGCTTGACTCGAGGCTCTGGCAGACGCTGGTTCCACTTTTGATTCGCCCCGGCAAATTGACGCGAGAGTACCTGCGCGGAAGACGCGCAAGGTTTATGCCACCTTTCCGTTCGTACCTGGTTCTAAGCGTCGTGTTCTTTCTCGTCGCATTTTTCGACCCGAGAGAGGAGTTCAGCGTATTGTTCGAACCCGCCGCTCCGGCAACCGAGGAAGGACAGGCGGCTGACCAGTCTGCCGAACAGATCCGCAAGGGCGTGCTGGAGGATCTGGCCGAGGAGGGCATTATCGTCGGCGGCGGAGCTTTGTCGGATGATCCGGACGATTCCGATGGAATCAATGTCAGTATTTCCACCGACGTTGAAGACGTCAAATGCAACATTGATGACCTCGAGTCGGCCAATATGCCCATTTGGTTAGCCAGCCGTGTGACGCCCGAGCGCTTACAACTCATGTGCGAGCGCGTGGCAGCCGATGACGGCCGTGCCATGTTCGAGAAGCTGCGAGATAACGTCCCTGCGGCGTTGTTCGTTCTGTTGCCGCTTATGGCGCTGGTTCTGAAAATAATATATCCGCTGTCCAAGCGATACTATGTCGAGCACTTGCTTTTCGTCGTGCACTACCACGCGTTCTTTTTCCTGCTCCTTACACTGCAGATTCTGTTCGCGAGGCTCGCCGCACTCATCGGTATCCCGGATGACGCAACCGATGTCGTAATGATCGGTGCGGCGATTTATGTCCCCGTTTATCTCTTCAGATCAATGCAACACGTTTACGGCCAGGGCGTCTCATTAACCGCCATAAAATTCGTATTTCTCGGAATCTCATACTTTGTCGGTTTCGGGCTGATGATTGGAATTGCCGCCCTGTTTGCGGCATTCTCGATTTGACGACCCCGGGGTCATTGGAGGCGAACAATGGAGCAGCCAATCAGGACATGGCAAGCAATCCTGCCCTCACTTTTCGTTCTTGCCGCATGTAGCCAGGAAGTGCCCGAGACGACCGCAGAACCGGCAGCGCCAGCCGTCATGGCCCGGTCTCCGTCCATCGAGGGCGCGCGAGTATATTTCATAACGCCTTCAGATGGCGAGACCGTTTCGAGCCCGGTCCGGCTCGAATTCGGGCTCAGTGGCATGGAACTGGCGCCGGCAGGCACAGAACGCCCGAATAGCGGCCACCACCACATTATTATCGACCACGAATTGCCGGGCTTCAGCCTGCCGGTACCTGCGGATACGAAACGCGTGCACTTCGGCGACGGCAGGTCCGAGACCGAGCTTGCCCTTGGCCCGGGCCAGCATACGCTCCAGCTGTTGTTTGCCGATCACTTGCACATACCCCACGATCCCCCAATATATTCAGAGCAAATCAGCATTACGGTAGAATAGGTGGCTTGAGACTACGCCTGATGGCAACTAGAATTCCGGGGCTAACCACCCCCAGGCCCCCTACTCGAAAATTGAGTCCATGGACAACAAAAACATAGGCATCAGCGGATTCGCCGCATACATACCGCCTTATCGGGTGTGGCTGGAGGACTGGTGCGGCTGGACTGATAACCAGTGGCCCAAGATTCGCGAGGTCGTGGGTCGCAGCTTCCGCGTCCGCGGCCCTGATCAGAGCGTATATACGCTGGCCGCAACGGCAGTTATGCGCCTGATCAAGCAATATGATATCGATCCGTCGCGGGTCAAGTTCCTGGCGCTGGGAACCGAATCCAGCACGGATAATTCCGCCGGCGCAATAATCGTTAAGGGCATGGTCGATCGGGCGCTCCTCAAGGAAGGCAAAACCCCGATCGCCCGTAGTTGCGAAGTCCCGGAATTCAAACATGCCTGCCTTGGCGGCGTTTACGGCATGAAAGGTGCCCTTCGGCACCTCGCGCTCGACGGTGCAGGAGGTCAGGCCATCGTCGTTTGTGCAGATATCGCGGAATATGCCCGGGGAAGCAGCGGGGAGCCGACGCAAGGTGCAGGTGCAGTTGCAATGCTGCTCGAAGAAAATCCGACTCTCGCGAAAGTTGATCTGGTTCGCTCTGGCGCCGCATCCGACTATCGCATCATGGATTTCCGTAAGCCCATGCTGCGTTTCTGCGGACAGGACCGCAGTGAGAGTCATCAGGTACAGGACTTTCCCGTCTTCAATGGCAAGTACTCGACCACCTGTTACATCGACGAAACGATGCATGCGCTTAATGACATGTACGAAAAACGCAGGCTTGACCCGAGCGAATACCTGCGTTCACTGAAGACCGTTTTCATGCACAGGCCGTATCGCCGCATGCCGGAAACCGCCTGGGCCATCGCCTATTTATTCGCTCTCGGTAGCGGCGATGCCGAGGACCAGGCCGAACTCACGTCATATTGCTATGAGGCTGGTGTTGAGCCGGAGGCCCTGTTACGGGAGATGATCAGCAAGCCTGAGGTTGCCGAACTAGCCGATCCCGAGCGGCTAAATTATGAAGTTTATCCGCTGACAATGGCTGTATTCAGAATTTTCCGTGCGTCGCGCAAATACTGCCGCGAGATTCTCGACAAGCTCGCGCTCGGCAGTGACACCATGCTGGATCTCGGTAACGTCTATACCGCCGCCTTGCCAGCGTGGATGGCTGCCGGGTTCGAGCAGGCGCTGGATGAGAATCACGACATCGCCGGCCAGGAAATACTCACTCTGGGATATGGCAGCGGCGACGCTGCGGAAGTTATTCCTATAATCGTCGCCGAAAACTGGAAAACCGCGACAAGTCTGATCGGTCTTGGCGAAGCGATGGAACTGGCTGTTGACCTCGACTTCGAGCAGTACAAGGCATTGCACGATGGTCGCAAAGTCAAAGGACTCGACTATCTGCCGAAGAATGAATTCGTCATCGAGAAAGTCGGCCGCGCCGATGAACGGCAGTTTCAGGACCTCGGCATCGAGTACTACCGCTACGTCGGTTAATTGGGGATGTACTCGGTACTATTTGGCGTAAGCGGCGAGATGTTCTGCGTACTCACCCGTTAGCCTCTCCCACTCCATCTTGAACCACGGTGTAATTTCCGCAGAATTTTTCTGCAGTTCCGCTTGTAGCGCTTCGGGCGTCAGGAATCGAACGTCTGCGACCTCGTTCGCATTCGCAATATAGGTCTGATCCGTTTTTCCGAGGTAAACAGAACACAATTCGTTCTCGGACCCAAGTTCGCCAAATTGCGCTCGGTAAACAAATTTGTATACGAATTCGAGGTCGGTGTTTATGCCGAGTTCTTCTACCAGCCGACGACGTGTTGCGACCTCCATTGACTCGCCCTTTCTTGGGTGGCTGCAGCAACTGTTGGACCAGAAAAGCGGCCACAAACGTTTGCCGGCACTGCGTTTCTGCAGCAACAACTCTCCATCTGCATTGAATATGAATAGCGAAAATGCACGATGCAGAGTGCCCTTTCCATCGTGACATTGCTGCTTGCTTAAATACCCAAGCTCATTGTCCTTCTCATCGACAAGGATCAGCTCTTCGATTTCGGACGATACAATTTTGTCGGCGTTGCCCAAATCGACTCCGCTATCGATCTCTCATGCGGATAATCTGATAACCCGCCTCGTGCAGTGCACGGGCAACCTCGGATTCCTTGTCCGGGCATAAGGCCACGATCGAGCCTCCGCCGCCGGCTCCGGTAAGCTTTGCGCCGCTCGCGCCATTCGAACGGGCAATCTGAATCATTTTTTCCAGTTCAGGCGTCGATACCTGCAATGCATTCAGGTAACCGTGACACACGTTCATCAGGGAACCCAGCATATCGTAGTCGCAACTTTTCAGTGCATGGGCCCCTGCCAGACTGATCTCGTCGATTTCATTGAAAATAGTTTCATATAGCTCCTTGTTTTTGTCATATCGTGAGCGGACGCCTGCGACCTGGTCTCTGGTTACGCCGTGAATACCGCTTGAGGCAACGACGATTGGCGGCGCCTCCGTCAGTGATATCGGTTTCGTTCGGGTCGCGCTGGTTTTGCTGAATAGAACCGGCTCGCCATAGGTCGCGATATTATTGTCGATACCGGACGGCGTGCCGTGCGCCAGCTTTTCGCAGTCGAACGCCATCTTGTCGACGGCCGCGTTATCCAGGTTGAGGCCAAGTAATGTATCGAATGCCCGGATAATTGCGACCGCGAGCGCCGCGGACGAGCCGAGCCCCATCGCCGGCGGAATGCGTGATCTGACGTGAATAAAGAATCCGCGATCCTGCAGGCCGAGTTGCCGCATGATCAGGACCACGGCCGCAGCCACACCCTTCGGTGGTTGCTTGATTGTAAATGTCTGCTCGAAATCCCAGTCAGGGACCGATATCTTTATGCCGCCTTTCGCCTCTACGACTGTTGCTGATACCGCAGCCTCGAGCGGCAGGGCCAATGCATTCCGGTCGTATACGACGGCATGCTCGCCCAGAAGTATTACTTTGCCGGCGGCCGTGCCACGAGCCGCGTTATCGGAACTGTCTTCAGGTACGTTGGATTCAGATTCGACCTGAAGCTCCTCAACCAGTTCATGTGCTTTCCAGGGCTTGATGTCACCGCTGTCTATCATTCCGTCGACTACTTGATCGAAAATGTCCGCAGGAGCGCTCGCACTCACGGCGACGCTGCGCGCGTGCAGCCGCATATGACCTTTCTGGATTCCCCCCGTCACCAGTGCCCGTATAGCCGCGAAATTCTGTGCAAGCCCGACGGCACCCATGAGTTCTGCCAACTCTGTTGCGGACTGCGTGCCCGCGATCCTGAGGCCCAGCGTTGCTGCGGGATTCGATTTCAGTGAGCCACCGACAATACCCACTTTGATGGGCATCACGATTTCGCCGAGCAGGTCACCCTTGTTGCCGACCGTCCAGCGCGTCAACGCACGGTATGCACCGCTACGAGCCGCGTAGGCATGTGCCCCCGCCTCGATGGCGCGCCAGTCATTGCCGGTGGCAATCGCGACGGCATCGATACCATTCATGATGCCCTTGTTATGAGTCGCCGCCCGATAGGGGTCTGCATTCGCGAACTCGGTTGCCAGCACAACACCATCACGAACAGCTTCTGCGGAGTACCCGTCCTGAGCAAGCTCTGCAAGTGGCATGATGACGCTTGCCGTCACAAGTGATTTGTCCGCCAGGTTCGAGAGGATTTTTAAGGATGCCCTGGCTTTCGCGATTTGCTCGACGCGCGGCGCAATTCCCTCGCATATCGTATTGACAAGATTTGCGCCCATCGCGTCGCGCGTGTCGACCAGCACATGCAAAACGACGGTCCATTTGCCGTTCGACATCTTGAATTTGAAAAACTCTAGTCCTTTCGCACCGCCACCGCGGGCCACCAGGTTAGGTTGCAAGCTGTTCGCCAGCTCCATGAGTTCATCGCTTGCCGCGAATAATGCCTGCACGGCCGCATCCGGATGCTTAAGGCCTGTCAACTGAATCTGCCCGACAAGCACCGGGTCTGTAGAAGTCGCTTTGAATCCGCCACCTGTTCTCGCGGCCTTTGCCGCACTGCTGACGCCGGCGACGACAGATGGTTCCTCGACCACCATCGGCACGATGTAGTCGCGGTCATTGACCCGGAAATTCGGCGCGGTCGCGAACGGAAGTCCGAACACACCAATCACGTTCTCGACCATCTTGTCGGCAAGCTCCGGTGTCAGTAGCTGGGCCTTGTCCAGGAGCGCTCGAGCGTCTGGCGGTTCGATCAGTTCGCGATCTGCCAACACTTCAATTCTTTCCGCAATGCTCTTGCGATAGAAGTTCGCTATCCGTGAGTCACTCAATGCCTTGCCCGATTTTCAAGTATTGCGCCGCTGGCTTCCAGCGAGATATCCAGTAATCGATATCCGCTCTCGCCAGCAAGATTTATGAATTCTGCGACGGCCGCCTTGTCGGTTGCAAACACTACGCCAATGTCTCCGCCGCCCGCACCGCAGGGTTTGTAAACGAGTTCGCGTTTTGCCGCGGCGTCAGCCAGCTCCTGGTGCCCAGCATCGAATATGCCGAGATCATGGTCAACATCGTATTGCATGAGAGCGTCGGTGTATCGTTGGAGTGCCTCGAGCAGCTCGATCGTCTCGCCGGCAGACCAGCACGCCGCAGCAGATTCGGATGCCTGACAGAGTTGCGCGATGCTCGTCGCGGGCTGTTGGCCAATCCGGGCCTCATCGAGTCTGGTCAACTTCTCGCTGGTGCTGGCCGGCTGGCCGCTCCACAAGAGCGCGTACTCGAGCCCTGCAGGCCACGATACTAACTGGCGGGCTCCCGAATCCTGCGTGCGATACTCGATGACCCCACCGGCCAGGCTTGCGGCAACATCCACGCCACTTCCCCGGCCGTGCTGCAGACGCCGGTGCGCCTCTGCGGCGTCCTTTGCAGCAAGGCCTGCCCTGTTCGTTACATCTGAGAAGGCCGTGACCAGGGCGACCGTCAACGCTGCGCTGGATCCCAGGCCGAGTTTCGAGCCTGAGACGGGATCGAGAAGTTCCGCGGTATCCATTCTGATGTCGAAATTCCCGTCGATACCCATGGTGTTTCTGACTTCATGCAGCAGGTCGAGACTGCCCGGGGGAGGCTCGTCTTCGAACCATTCGAAACCACCATCAACCGTGGCATGGAACTTCCATTCTCCCTCGACGTATCCGCTCGTACGAATATTCTGAACGTCCGCCTCTGCATAGGCCACTTCCGCTCGCGCGCGCTTGTTGATTGCCATGCAAATAGCAGGCGCGCCATCGAGTACTGCATATTCTCCGCAGAGAACTATTTTGCCCGGCGCGCTCGCAACAGCGCCAGTCACAGCTGCTCCAGGATGCGGGCACCTGGCCCCAGGGCGCTCGAATACGTCGTCACGACTCCGTCAATACCGGCGAGCACGTCTCTGACGGTCTGCTCTGCCGATGGCAGGCACACTGCCTTGAGTTGTGGCCCGGCATCGATCGTAAAAAACACCGGCTCGGATTTTTTCTGGAGTTCGCGAACTGCCTCCATGCAGGCGACCGTTGCGCTGTTCCAGTACACGATGGCAGGGCGTGAGGTCCACATTACCGTGTGCATCTTGAGGCAATTGTGCTCGGAGACCGCGGCCAGCTGCTCGAAATCCCTGCTTTCGACCGCCTGCCTCGCTATTGCGAGATCATCGGGCTGCCGCTCAACCCAGCTATCATAGAAAGGCGACGTCTTCGCGCTACGAATCATTGCCTCTCCTGAACCCAGAGCCTTGGCTTCTGTTTCGGTTATGGCCACGATGACTTTCAACGGCCAGTCCTCGGCATCAGCGATCGACCAGACATCGATATCGTCACTTCCAGCTGATAACTCGACGAAGCCGCCATACAGGGAACGTGCCGCTGACCCCGATACGCTGCCGGCGACACGAGCCATGCTCAATGTATCAGCTGTCTTCCCCGCGCTTCCATACGCGGCCAAAACGAGTGCCGAAAATGCCGAGGCAGAGGAAGCGAGGCCTGCTGCCACCGGAAAATTCGATTCGCTTTGAATTCTCGCAGCACCCCGATCTTTACCTGCGATCACGTCGATGCAGCTCGACACTCTCGGCAGCATTTCGGTATTAGCCTCGCCATTTACCGACAGTTCATCGGGCCCGGGATCGCCGACAAGCTCGACGGACATTCGCGAATAAAGCGAATCAAGGGTGACCGACAGAGAACCAACCGCCGGCAGGTTTCTGGTGATATCGCTCTTGCCCCAGTATTTTACGAGCGCGATATTGGGTTGAGCCTGTGCCCACATTTCAAGTCCGGAGGTAGCGGTATCGTTCGGGCCGAGATTATATCCCAGCTCACAAGTGGATCTATTTCAGTGTAGGCTTTACCGGGAGACACAAGGATAAGGGCCTCTCATTGACGGCGCCATTTTCAGAGCGAATTACCGAATACACGGGCCGGATTTCCGACAAGCTCGATGAGGCTTTACCGCAGTCTGTCGAGATTCCCGGCCGCCTGCATGATGCCATGCGCTACTCCGTCCTGAACGGCGGCAAGCGCGTCCGCCCATTGCTCGTCTATGCGACCGGTGAATGCTTGCAGATTGACGCTGCCCTTCTGGATGCGCCGGCTATGGCGATCGAGCTCATACACGCTTTCTCTCTCGTCCATGACGATCTGCCTGCGATGGACAACGATGACCTGCGGCGGGGGCAGCCGACCGTCCATCGGAAGTTCGACGAGGCTACGGCAATACTGGCCGCAGACGCATTGCAACCGCTCGCGTTCCAGGTCCTGGCGACCATCTCGGGGGTCAGTTCAGACAATCGCACGCGGCTTGTCGAGACGGTGGCGAGAGCGTGTGGTTCGCTCGGCATGACAGGCGGGCAGTCCATCGACCTGGCATCGGAAGGCCGCAGTCTTTCGCAAGCAAAGCTGGAGGAGATGTATGCGCTCAAGACCGGCGCACTCATAGAGGCGGCCGTCATGGGCCCGAGCTTTCTCGCGGATGCGCTGCCCGCAGAGAAATGTAGTGCGCTGCTTGGATTTTCCCGGAACGTCGGTGTGGCCTTTCAGATCAGGGATGACATCCTTGACGTTGAGGGGGAGACAGACGTAATCGGAAAGCAGGCTGGCGCGGACCAGCGCCTGAAGAAAGCAACCTACCCGTCTCTCTTTGGCGTCGCCGCCGCAAGAGAGCGCTGCGATGCGCTTCTCGATGCCGGGCTGCAGCAACTCGAAATATTCGGGGACGATGCCGAACCATTGCGCTGGCTGGCGCGCTACATAATCGAGAGGCGGAGCTAGTGACCTGTCCTACAGGACAGCGCAACATTTTGCATGTGGATATGGACGCATTTTACGCGTCCGTTGAGCAACGAGATAACCCTGCTTTGCGCGGCAAGCCTCTCATCGTCGGTGGTGGAAGCAATCGGGGCGTCGTCGCCGCCGCGAGTTACGAATCACGTGAATACGGCATCCATTCGGCGATGCCCACGCGCGAAGCGCTGAGACGTTGTCCGAATCTACTTCGTGTAGCGCCGCGAATGTCACACTACAAGTCGGTGTCCGACGAAATATTCGAGATATTCCGGGATTTCACTCCATTGGTCGAAGGTCTTTCTCTGGACGAAGCATTTCTCGACGTCACTGACAGCGTCGCGCTGTTCGGATCCGACGTGGAAATCGCGAAAGCGATCAAGAATCGGATTCTTGACAAGACGGCCCTCACGGCATCAATCGGCGTTGCATCCAACAAACTGGTCGCAAAAATCGCGTCAGACCTCGACAAGCCCGACGGCCTCGTCGTCGTCTCCGCTGCAGATGCCCGATCCGTTCTGGGCCCGCTGCCGGTTCGCGTTATCCCGGGAATCGGGCAAAAAACGCTAGCTCGGCTGAGCAAGAAGAGGATAGAGACGGTCGCCGATCTTCGCACCGCTCCCGACCGGGATCTCGAGCCGATATTCGGACGCTTTACGCAGAAGACACGCGACCGCGCATCCGGCATCGATTCGCGTCCGGTCGAGCCGTCGAGGACGGACAAGTCGATCAGCGCCGAGGAGACTTTCGACAGGGATTTGAGCCGGACTCAGGATATGGACAGGCAATTGCTGGCGCTGACAGAGCGTACCGCCAGCCGCATTCGGGCGAAAAACCTTGTCGCGGGTACTGTTCAGGTAAAAATCAGGCGAGCAGACTTCACCACGTTCACGCGTCAAAAGGCGATGCGGCCGCCTGGGAACGCTACTGACCAGATATATGAAATGGCGAGGGTCCTGCTCCACCAGTGGCTTTCCGAACACCCGGGAGCCGAAATTCGGCTGTTGGGAGTCGGCGGCAGTGATCTGTCGGCGGCCGAACAGCGTGATCTGTTTGCCGACGTGGACATGTCGCAGAGCTCGCCCGTGGACGAGACCGTCGACCGAATACGCGATCGCTTCGGAAAATCGTCGGTCAACCGGGCACGGACCTTGGGTTCTGGTCAAATCAGGTAGAATCAACGCTGCGGTACACGTCACGGGCAGGAACGTATCGACTGACCATGTACACGAAGTTCTTTGGGCTAACTGAAAAGCCATTCGCGATCACGCCGGACCCGCGCTATTTGTTCATGAGTGAGCAGCACAGCGAGGCGTTGGCACATCTCATCTACGGCATATCCGAAAGTGGCGGCTTTATTCAGCTAACCGGAGAGGTCGGCACCGGCAAGACAACACTGGTTCGAACAGTCCTCGGTCGGTTACCGGCTGAGGCTGATGTTGCGCTCATTCTCAATCCGCAATTGACGTCACTAGAGTTCCTGATCGCAATATGCGAGGAACTCAGTACGCCGCCGCCCGAAGACAGAAACAGCGCCAAATCCCTCGTAGATACGCTGAATCGTCACTTGCTTGCTGCACACGCCCGCGGCCGGCGGACAATTCTGCTGGTCGACGAGGCACAGAATCTTTCGCCCGACGTACTTGAGCAGTTACGCCTGCTTACTAATCTCGAGACTGCCAAACAAAAACTTCTGCAAATAATATTGATCGCACAACCGGAACTGCGCGAAATACTTGCACTCGATGAACTTCGCCAGCTTGCACAGCGAGTGACCGGCCGCTACCACCTGGAGCCCCTGTCGCGCGAAGAGACAAGTCAGTACATCGATCACCGTCTCAAAGTCGCCGGCGCCCTGGGCGAGGTTTTCGACGATGCCGCGAAGCAGGAGATCTTCAATCTGTCGGGCGGCGTACCACGAATCATCAACGTGATATGCGACCGTGCGATGCTGGGTGCTTACAGTCGTGAAACAAGAAGGATAGGCAAAAATCTGGTTGAAAGAGCTGCGGCCGAAGTGTCGGGACAAAAATTCGCAGCAGGCCTGATCAGATGGGCGGTGCCGATCCTTGGGGTCGCGGGGGCCGTAATCATCGCGCTCGGTATCTGGTCGATTTTCAGGCAGCAGGACACTGAGTCTCAGGACGTTCTCTCAGTGCCGCTGGAGTCAAGCGTCTCTGACACCAGTAACATTGGCGGCGCGACGATCGAAGCTGTGGCGTTGGAGGATAGTTTGATCGGCGCAGGGTCATTAACAGACACAAGATCCGCGATGGCGACCTTGTTCAGTCTCTGGGGCGTCGAATATCAGGCAAGTAACGGCACGGCGTGCTCGCAAGCGGAAGCTGCGGGACTGGGCTGCATGTTGCAGAGAGGCTCATGGACCGGCATTCGCCAGCTCGACCGACCGGTCGTGCTGACACTGTCTGACAGGAATGGTGACACCCATCAACCGGTCCTCGTGTCATTAAACGGTGAGAGCGGCGAGCTTGCATTTGGCGAGGACCGCAGCACTCACTCCGTTGCGGAGATATCGAAGCTCTGGTACGGCGAGTATCTGCTCATATGGCGGCCGCCCAACGGCGACACCAAGCCGATCAAACCCGGCATGCGCGATGAGAATGTCCGCTGGCTACGGCAGAGCCTTGCTGCGATCAATGCAGAATATGATCCGGAATCCGGCGCAGCGTCCGACCTTGATTACTTTGACGAGGAACTAGAGCATAGACTGAAGGACTTTCAACGGCAGCATCGCTTGAAGGTCGACGGCGTGGCGGGGCAACAAACTCAGATAATTATTAATTCGTCACTCGCGCTGGACGGCATCCCGCGATTGGCCAGCAATTGAATCGCACAGGGAACTACTGATGTCATTTATCCTCGATGCCCTGAAAAAGTCCGAGACCGAGCGGCAACGACAGAACGTGCCCGGTTTTGCGGACGTGCCTGACTCTGTGGATCCACCCGGCGTGCCGCGCTGGTTGTGGGTGCTCGGTGGCCTGCTTGCCGTTAACCTGGTGGTGCTATTAGGCGTCATGGTCAAACCCGGGCTTCAATCGACGAAGAATGTGGCGACCCCCGTCGAATCGAATCCGGTTAACGAATCACACGAGGCAACGTTTTCGGAACTGGTTGACGACGCCAGAAGGAAGCAGTCCGAACCAGTCGTGGAGTCAACAGATAATATCGTCCCGGAGGCCAGACCCGCGGTTGAAGGCCGCTCTACTTCTGTGACAAAAACGCCGCAAAAAATTGCGACCTCATACGCGACATTCAACGAGCTCCGCGCGAACGGCACTATCATCCTGCCGGACCTGCACCTGGACATCCATGTCTACAGCGAGCAACCGGAAGAACGATTTATATTCGTCAACATGAGCAAATACCGGGAGCACGCGAGACTGGCGGAAGGCCCCTTGGTCAGAGAGATCACACCTGACGGCGTCGTACTCGAACATCTCGGCAACGGTTTTCTCCTTCCGAGGGAATAAAAATACAGCCTGCATGTTATGAACGGCGAAAGTTTTGCATGCGCGTTGCAATCCGGTATTCATCGTGTCATCGGTGAGCAGGAGGCTCTAAATCGAATAAACGTATTTCCGGTTGCCGATGGTGACACGGGTACCAATCTGACGCTCTCGCTCGGCGCCGTGCTCGGCTTACTGACGAAACCGGGCCCGAAACATCTCGGCAGCATGCTTGCAAAGGTCGCCGATGCATTGCTTGATGGCGCCCGGGGCAACTCCGGAGCGATCGTCGCGCAATTCTTTCAGGGCCTGAGTGATTCCGCTGGCGATACTTCGCAATTTTCGACACGTTCGTTCAGCCTAGCCGTAAATCTCGGAGACGAGTATGCGCATGACGCGCTCGCCGACCCAAAGGAAGGGACGATCCTGTCGGTCATCGCAGTATTCGCCCACAGCCTGCATGTACAGACGTCCAAAGATGATGTGCAGGAATTCGGCGCGTTGCTGGAAACTGCTGTTGCTGACGCGAACAAGGCGCTGGCGAGGACCCAGGAACAGCTCGATGTGCTTCGAAAAGCCGGTGTCGTAGACGCGGGCGCGAAAGGATTCGTAGCCATGTTGGAGGGCATGACCGACTTTGTCGTTGAGGGATTAATTACGGAGAAGCCGGACCTGGCCGAACTTGATCATGGGGCTCAAGTCGTCGAAGCAGTCGGCAAAACTTCGAGTCTTAATTTTCGTTATTGCACAGAGTGCATTGTCACCGGCGACTATATCGACAGGAGAAAACTCAGGGAATCACTGGCCGACCTGGGAGACTCTCTCGTGCTTGCCGGCACCAAGCGAAAGGCCAAGATACACATTCACGTCAATTCTCCGGAAAAGGTGTTCAACCTGGCGAGGCAATACGGTCATGTTAGCGGGGAAAAAACCGACGACATGCAGCGACAGCAGCACAGTACACGCGAAGTCAGGAATCAATTTACAGTCATCACAGATTCGGCCGCGGATATCTCCGACGACGACATGGAGCATCTCGACATTCACATGGTACCGGTACGCATACAGTTCGGCGACCGCGGCTACCTGGATAAGGTCAGCATCACGACGGAGGAATTCTTCGAGGAACTCGCACGAAATCCCACGCATCCGACCACATCACAGCCGTCGCCCGGAGATTTCAGGCGCCAGTTCCAGTTTCTCGCCAGTCATTTTCCGGATGTTATCTCTATCAATCTGATGCCGTCCGTGAGCGGCACCTTTCAGGCCGCCCGGTCGGCCGCAGAGCGAACAAACGCAAGCGGTAAAATTCACATCATAGATTCTCGCAATGCCTCTCTGGGACAGGGTTTGCTTGCCGTCTTTGCCGCGGAGTGCGCGCACGCGGGACTCGATACGAATTCTGCGTTGGCAGCAATCGATGACATGATCCCCCTCACCCACACTTTCGCCCTCGTCAAGGATCTGCGCTACGCGGTCCGCGGTGGCCGCGTTCCGGCCTGGGTGAAAACGCTTGCCGACTTGTTGCGAATAACACCCGTTCTGCGCATCCGGCCCGACGGGCGCTTGTGGGCAGGCGGTGTTCTCTTCGGCCGCGACCGACGCATTGCGAGGTTTGCCCGTTTCCTCGTGAGACGCATGGCCAAGAATACACGTCTCAGGATCGGTATAGGACACGCGCTGTGTCAAGAAGACGCAATCCAACTCGAACAAACACTGAAAGACTCGCTGCCGAATATCGTGAGCAGTTTCGTCACGTCGCTTGGCGCTGGAATCGGTGCTCACGGAGGCCCGGGCACGCTGGCTGTTGCCGTACAAGACTACCCGGACGAACCACGACGAACCTAGGTGGACAGCGTCTCCCCGGCTGCCCCGACAAGGTCCTCGCCTTCGTTTCTCGCATTGTTGACGCGGCGGTCGACCGGCCAGGCCCGAAACCTTGGGCTGGACTCGGCCGCGTCGGATAACAGCTGGTCGTCACCATCCAGCCAGCGATCGGCAGAATCCCTCTCCAGCACGACAGGCATTCTCTGATGAAGCTGGCTCATGAAATCGTTAGCGGCGGTTGTAATGATTGCTGCGCTTTGCAACGACTCGTCCGAGTCTTTGGCATGCCAGTCCTCCCAGAGCCCGGCGAACGCGAACGGCTCTCCGCTTGCAAGGGAAATGTAATAAGGCGTCTTACCGTCAGCCTCCTTGCGCCATTCGTAAAAACCGTCGGCAAGAACCAGGCATCGTCGTTTTCGGTACGCAGCACGAAATGACGGCTTCTCCGAAACTGTTTCCGCACGTGCATTTATCATGCGATTGCCGATCGACGGGTCCTTTGCCCAGAAGGGAATCAGCCCCCAGCGCAGCAACGCGAGTTCGCGCGATTCGTCGGCACCCACTCTAACGGCGGCAATCGACTGAGTCGGCGCAATGTTGTAGCGAGGCTTGACTTCCGGCACCTTGCTGACGCCGAAGAGAGCAGCAGTAGCCTCGGTCGGGGAATAGAACGCGAATCTTCCGCACATGGCTTACTCTCTGATACCTATGCCACGATTCAGCAAGAGCATGCTGGCGGTAAAGAGACCGACGACAAAAAGCCCGACGATCAGATACGCGTAGCCAATGTTTATGTCCGACGTTCCGAGAATCCCGAACCGAAACGCGTTCACCATATATATGATGGGATTGGCCAGCGATACTTTTTGCCAGAATTCCGGTAGCAGCGAGATCGAATAAAATACACCGCCAAGATAGGTCAGTGGCGTCAGAACGAAAGTCGGCACTATCGATATATCGTCGAACTTTCTGGCGAATACAGCATTGATGAATCCGGCCAGCGCAAAGACAGTCGACGACAGGAGCACTATCGATATCGTGATGAGCGGATGCGCCACATTGAGCTTTGTAAAAAAAAGCGCAACGACTGTTACCAGCACACCGACCAACAGGCCTCGAAATACACCACCAGCCACGTGGCCGACAATTACCGTCGCGTTCGACATCGGTGACACCAGCATCTCTTCGATGTGTCTTCCGAATTTGGCACCGAAAAAGGACGACACAACATTGCCATAGGAATTGGTAATGACTGACATCATGATCAGACCGGGCGCGATGTACTGCATGTAATCGTAGCCATCCATGGTGCCGATGCGCCGACCGATCAGGTTGCCGAAAATGATGAAATACAGTGTCATTGTGATCGCAGGCGGAATGACTGTCTGTAACCAGATGCGGATTATACGGACGATCTCCTTTCGAACCAGGGTTTTCAGACCGATCCAGTTTAGTGCCAGGTTCACGATGCGGCCGCCATGCCATTCAGTTTGTTCTGGACGATCCCCATGAAAAGCTCCTCGAGTCTGTTCGCCTTGTTTCTGAGGCTCACCACGGTGATCCCCTGCTCGCTCAGCAACGTGAAAAGACTGTTCAGGTCATGGTCCGAATCGACGGCAACTTCCAGCTCGCATGGGTCGTTCATATTCGTTTCGAAACCCGGCAGCTCCGGTTCTTTTGTCAGTGGACTGCTTAGACTCAGGACAAATACCTCGCGCTGCAATTTCCGCAAGACCGTGCTCATTCGCGCATTCTCGATGATCTCGCCCTCATCGATGATCGCAACGTGGCGACAGAGTCTTTCCGCTTCCTCCAGGTAATGCGTCGTCAAGATGATGGTTGTTCCTTCACCATTGATGCGGCGGAGAAAATCCCACATGGATCGGCGAATCTCGATATCCACCCCGGCCGTCGGTTCATCGAGTATCAGCAACCTGGGTTCATGTATCAGTGCTCGGGCGATCATCAACCGCCGTTTCATGCCCCCGGATAAACTTCTTGCCTGGTCAAAACGGCGATCCCAGAGTTTCAGTTCGCCGAGATATTCCTCGGCTCGTTGCATTGCAAGACGGCGGTGAATTCCGTAATAACCAGCTTGATTTATTACGATGTTCAACACGCTGTCGAACAGATTGAGATTGATTTCCTGTGGCACCAGGCCAATGCACGACTTGGCGGCTTCCAGTTCGCGATCGATATTGTGTCCGAAAATCTCGACCTCCCCGCCGGTCTTGCTAACAAGCGAGCAGACAATTCCGATTGCCGTAGTCTTGCCGGCGCCATTTGGCCCAAGAAGCGCATAAAAATCGCCCGGCTCGACATCCAAATCGATTCCCTTCAGAGCCTGACTGCCGTTCGAGTAAGTCTTGGTAAGGTTTCTTATTGACAGTGCTTGCATCGCGACGCGTATTGTATACGCGGCAGCCCTTACTGTGTTGGCAAAGTGTTTTAGGGATCCTCCGCCACTTTGAGCGCCGGATTCCGGGATTTGCACGCTGCTGCCTGCCAGGCTGTCAATACGGGTCGCTGCGTAAGAGTATGCTGCAGCGCGCTGATATGTGCCGCGTGACGCGCTTCGGCTTCTTCGCTTACGCCTGCAATCAGCAATTTTTTCCACAACGCGGTGTCTTGCTGTGCTCGCAAGACGAGAAGATCGGCCCGGTGACCGGCAACTGCCAGGATATGATAAAACGTCCGCTCCGTAATGCGTTCACACCAGTGCGTGCTGGCGCCACACAGCAGACGGGCAGCAAACGGATTGTGATTCGCAAGTTGCCACACGAAACCCAGACCGGCGGAAACGAGGCGGCCGGCATCGTCCGTCAAACTCATGGGAACAGTGAACAGATCGCGGCATTTTTCCTCGCTCAGCAACCTTTGCCAATAACTGTCATCCCGTTCCCGGAACGAAAACAGGAGAAATGGAGTTGCCGCCAGCCAGCCTGTCTCGCTGCGGCTCAGGCGTTGCAATCTGAGAAGCAATTCCGGAGGAAGTCCTTCGAGGTACCGGGATCCCTTGCCTTGCACAAGTTCGAGAAAGGCGACATTGAGGGAGCGCAGGTTTTCGTAGTCGGCGGGCGTCGGTCCTTGAAAATCCATGGTGCTTTCCTGTCATGCGCTTTTCTGGGCTAATATCCCAGTTACGCTATTTTTGATTGATTTACCATGTAAGGATGATATAGGCTTTTATACCACTATATATGGGCTATAACTAGCATAAACAGGAACAAATGCGTCTCACCGACAACCGCTATGCGACCGAAAGGTCTCAGTTCGAACTCGCCCTTCGAATGATTGGGCACGAGGCGAGGACACGTACCATCAAGGAGTGCACCGGGCTCAGCGACGACAGGATCCGAAAACTCTACGCTACCTACTTCCGCGACGGGGGCTCCAATACGGTCAAGCGCCGCCGCGGAAAATCGCCTCAGCAAGTGGCACTGTTCGTCAAGAATCCGCGCAATCAGTTGCAGGCAACAACGCTGCTGTCGCTCTTTTCCGCTGGCCTCCTGCTAAGAATCGATTCGGCCAACAAGGTACATCCCTGCTGGCCCCGACCAAACGTCGAATACGGGCATCGCGTATGTCGTGCATTTGAAACCTATCTGTTGCTGCACCGGGAACCGAAACTCAGCTTTGAATGGGCCTGGAATCTCCTGCAAAACATTTCCCGCAATGACGAACTCTATTTGGCCGTTTGCACGTCGTGTCAGACATCCTACGTTCAGGACTCTTATGCGCTGGACCATAAGACTTGCCCTTGTTGCGAGATATCCCGGCACCGTCAACGACCGCCCGGTTTTCACTAACGCTCCTAAGCCTGTAGACTTCGTCTTATGCACACCGGCGGCATGGCCATGCCGGGAATAATAAATGACTACGCTTACAGCCGATCTCTGCGACGAATTCGCTGCCGAAATACAGGTAGCGGAACCCGTATTTCGCATCTATGGTGGCCGGCGCAATTTTGGTGGTCAGGTGGCCACACTGCTTGTATTCGAGGACAACACACTTCTCAGAAACTTACTCGAAGAACCGGGGCTTGGGCGAGTGCTCGTCGTCGACGGCGGTGCTTCACAACGCTGCGCACTACTCGGCGGAAACATCGCCCGACTTGCATTCGAGAACGGCTGGTCCGGGGTAATCATCAACGGTTGCATTCGTGACCGGGTCGAAGTCGACGCAACAGATATCGGGATCCGGGCATTGAATACCTGTCCGCGAAAGAGCTCGAAGCAGGGTCTGGGTGACAAGGATGTCGATCTTGTATTCGCAGGAATGGACGTGAGTCCTGGCGACTACCTGTTCGCGGACGAGGACGGCATCGTTGTTTCGGGTCGCGATCTGTCGCGGTTCGTCGAGCTGAAAAAATGAACGGACAGAACGTTTTTGCAGGTGCTTTCGTCGATCGCTGGGGTCATCGGCGCGAGGACCCGGATTGGCTCAGGAAAGCCATCGAGAGCGATGACAGTTGCTTCGTTCCAGTTTGGGGCGATAAGTGTCTTGCGTCGGGCGAGCCCTTTCACACGATTCTTCTCGACCGCCACGACGTGAGCGATGATCAGCTGGAACAGGAGACTATTTTCCTCGGGAAGTTTCGCGACAAGCCAGCATTTGCGTTTGGGTTAAATGCGTCCGGCGAAGCGCCGTATCAGAAGTTTGGTGAGTTTCATGATTTGCGCTACCTTGGTAGCGTGCTGCCTGCCGACGAGGCGAACCTTGTTGCACACGCTCGTGCGCTGGTGTTGTGGCACCGCATGCAAAAATACTGCGGTCGCTGTGGCTCCCGCTCCAGGGCCGAATCCGGAGGCAATTCTCGAATTTGTGTCGAACCCGATTGCGCCACCGTGCTTTTTCCCCGCGTTGACCCGGCGATCATTGTGCTAGTCAGAACGCATGGTCGGTGTCTCCTCGGGCGTCAGCCGAGCTGGCCGGAAGCGCGGTACTCAACGATCGCCGGTTTCGTCGAGCCTGGGGAGAGCCTCGAAGACGCGGTCCAGCGCGAGGTCCGAGAGGAAGCCAATATTCTCATTGAGAACATCGAGTATCACAGCTCACAGCCCTGGCCGTTTCCTTCTTCTTTAATGCTGGGTTTTACAGCGGAAGCATTGTCGAAGGACATCCTGCTGAACGATGGGGAGCTTGAAGATGCACAGTGGTTTACTCGAAAGCAGCTGCGCTCGGGCTTTCCGAAGCTGCCTTACCGCCTGTCGATCGCCCGACGCCTCGTCGACGACTGGCTCGCATCCGGCCCCGACGAGATCAGTCAAGCGAATTAACGATGTGCCTTGTCGTATTCGCCTGGCAAGTACACCCACAGTATCGCCTGATCGTAGCGGGTAATCGCGATGAGTCTCACCGCCGACCGACACAGGATGCGCATTGGTGGCCGGACAATGAATCCCTCCTCGCCGGACGCGACCTGCAGGCCGGCGGAACCTGGCTGGCTGTAAGTAAATCGGGCCGCTTCGCGACCGTAACCAATTTTCACGAAGGACTATCGAGCAGAGCGGGGCGAAAGTCACGCGGCGCCCTTGTCATGGACTTTGTCACCGACACGTCGTCCCCGCAGGAATACGAATCCTCAATCGCCTACGACGAGTACGCCGGGTTCAGCCTCCTTCTGTGCGACGGCGAGTCCATGACCTACCTGTCAAATCGAGATGACCTGGAAGCAAATCTCGATCCGGGTATCTACGGCTTGAGCAACGCGTCGCTGGATACGCCGTGGTCGAAGGTCGTTAGGGCAAGGTCCGGCCTCGAATCGCTGATCGACAGTAGTGAAGTCAACGAAACCGAGTTGATGAGGCTTCTGGCAGATCGAACGCCGGCGGCCGTGGACGAGGTCGAGACGGAGGGGCTTCCCTTTGAAATCGCAAGGGCGCTGACCGCCCCATTCATAATCGCACCCGAGTACGGCACACGGTCGTCTTCGACAGTCTTATGGGGAATTGACGACGTTATTGATATTTGCGAGCGCCGCTTCGACCCTTCCGGCAAGACAACGGGTGAGTCCCGTTTCAGATTTCAGGTGGAATAGACGTTCACAAACCACTTTCTAATCTCTGAAATCTCTTCTGCACAAACAGCATGTGCCATCGGGTATTCATACCACTGCACGGTAAATCCTGCCTTCCGCATGATGTCTCGCGCATGTTGGCCGGCGGCGATCGGGAGGATCGGATCGAAGGAACCGTGTGCCATCAAAACGGCAAGGTCGCGCGGCTGAGATCCCGGGCTTTTCACAACTTCCGCGTCAATCGTCGATTCGAGAGGCATCCAGGCCGACAAGACCATCAGGCCGGCTAATTCATGGGGAAACCTCATGGCCGCATGCATCGCGATGGCACCACCCTGTGAAAATCCGGCAAGGACGATGCGGCTCGCTGCGACGCCTCGTTCTTTCTCGCGTTCGATCAACTGCAATAAGGACGCGGCGCTCTCACGAATACCGGCTTCGTCCTGTGGCCCACTTCGATCCAGGCTCATCACGTCATACCAGGCACGCATCGGAACACCGCCGTTGATCGTAACCGGCCGTACCGGCGCGTGCGGGAACACGAAGCGGATATCTGCTTGTCGGTCGAGATTCAGCTCCGGCACGATAGGTTCGAAATCGTGGCCGTCGGCACCCAGTCCGTGAAGCCAGATGACGCTACCGTCCGGCGTCTCTCCGCCCCCGACTTCAACGGTTTCCAGTGTGTTCATAAGACTCTGCCAATATTGTGAAGCAGCGCATATTACCAGCACAAACGGCTTGACCGAGTATGTGCATTATGCTATTTATATGCGCATATTTATGCGAAGCAGCTTATGCCCAACTCCCCGGAAATGCAGTCTGAGCGACGGAAGGCCATCCGGCAAATCCTGAAATCGGGTCCTGCCGCGACCCAGCGTTTTCTCGTAGACGCCCTGATATCCAAAGGTTTCGAGGCAACCCAGTCTAGCGTCAGCCGGGATCTGAGGGAACTCGGTGCTATCAAGACCGCAAAAGGCTACGAATTGCCGGGCGGGGAAGCTGATGACGACGAAATCGCCAAAGTATCCGGACTTTTGCGCGAAATCGAGACTGCCGGGCCAAATCTCCTGGTCATCAAGACCGCAATCGGAGCCGCACAGCGCGTCGCACTGGCGCTTGATCGCAGCGGCTGGCCTGAAATGGTTGGTAACGTTGGTGGCGACGACACGATTCTCGTAGCTACCCGGAACGTCTCGGGCCAGAGGACTTTGCTCAGGAAAATCGACCGGGCCTCCACGTGATCAGTAAACAATCTCCCATCATTCTCGCTTTTTCCGGTGGCCTGGACACTTCTTTTTGTGTCCCGTGGTTACGGGAGAATTATGGCCGGGAGGTCATTACAGCCACGGTAGATACTGGTGGCATCGACGATGCGGCCGCAGCGGCGCTTCATGATCGTGCGATCGAGTTGGGAGCAATCGAACATGTGTTGCTCGATTGCAAGAAAGAATTTTTTGATTCGGTCCTGCGGCATCTCATTGCCGGCAATGTGCGTCGTGGTCAGTTTTATCCACTATGCGTGGGTGCCGAACGCGGTCTCCAGGCGTCACGGCTCGCTGAACTTGCCATCGAAAGAGGAGCAGGAACGGTTGCGCATGGTTGCACCGCGGCCGGCAACGACCAGGTGCGTTTCGAAGTGGCGATTCGAACACTG
>Ga0255047_10000834_pt1 | contig 24691 bp, 31 predicted proteins | sample JV7_2_1_MG_FD_183640 | JGI IMG/M metagenome (GOLD analysis project Ga0255047, IMG submission 183640) | Seawater microbial communities from Jervis Inlet, British Columbia, Canada - JV7_2_1 | ecosystem: Environmental > Aquatic > Marine > Inlet | place: Canada: British Columbia | collected 2016-10-06 | reverse complement strand
ATGAGATTTCTACGCGGTCACTTGGAGATCTGGGCACCCCGCCACGGGAATCGGGTGGCGCGTGATGGCGAACCCACGGAAACCGAAGGCGCTGAAGGTGTTGCAGGGCACATCGCGCAAGGATCGCGACGGCTCAGAACCCGAGTTCAGGGTGACGACGGGCGCGAAGCCGCCCTGGCCGCTCGCGTCACCCGAAGCCGTCGAGTTCTGGAATCGCAACATGCCGCAGCTCGAGGCGCAACGTGTGATGACTGCTCCCGACTTGGACGCCTTTTGCCTACTCGCGAACTATCACGGAGCCAGCCGGCAGACATGGGACCGAGGTGAGGTGCCGACAGCCGCCGAAGTGACGCAGCTACGGATGATGCTCGACCGATTCGGGATGACTCCCGCAGGGCGCGGAGGTGTGTCGGCAGCAGGCGAGCCACCAGAGGCGAACCCGTTCGGTGCTCTTGGGGTCGTGGATTGACGTACGCCGACCGCGCCACCCGCTACGCCCAGGATGTGGTCGATGGTAGGGCAATCGCGTGCCGGCTCGTGCGGCTGGCGTGTCAGCGTCATCTCGATGACCTCGAGGCTGGCGTGTTCGTGTGGGATGCGAAAGCTGCGAACAAGCTCGGCGCCTATATGGAGCTGATGCCCCACGTGAAGGGTGTGTGGGCTGACCGGCGCGAGCGGTTGAAGCTCGAGGAATGGCAGTGTTTCACCTATCTGGTGCCGTTCGGCTGGATGCGGCAAGACGGTAAACGCCGATTCCGCAGGGTCTACGTCGAGGTGCCAAGGAAGAATGCGAAGAGCACGGGCACCGCTGCGCTCGGCAACTATATGTTCACCGAGGACGGCGAGTTCGGTGCCGAAATCTACTCGGGTGCGACGACAGAAAAGCAGGCGTGGGAAGTGTTCGGGCCGGCTCGTCTGATGGCGAAATCCACCGCGCCCCTGGTGGCACACTACGGCATCGACGTGAACGCTAAGAACCTCTCACGGCTCGGAGTCAACGCGAAGTTCGAGCCGCTAATCGGCAAGCCAGGCGACGGAGCTTCACCCCACTTCAGCATCACAGACGAGTATCACGAGCACTCAACGTCGGAGCAGTACGACACGATGTTGACGGGCATGGGCTCGCGCGAGCAGCCGATGGCGTGGGTCATCACGACCGCCGGTTCCGATACGGCTGGCCCATGTTACGCGCTCCGCGGCGAACTCATCGACATCCTCGAGGGCACGGTAGACAATCCCGACTTCTTCGGAGTCATCTACACGATAGACGAGGGCGTGGACTGGACGAGCGAAGAGGCGTTAGTGATGGCGAACCCGAACATGGGTGTCTCGGTGTTCGAGGACCATCTGCGTTCGCAGCAGCGAGACGCGATCAACAATCCGCGCAAACAGTCGACGTTCAAGACGAAACACTTGAACGTGTGGGTGACCGCCGGCAGTCCGTACTTCAACCTCGAGAAGTGGCGCCAGCTAGGCGACCCGGGCCTGACGTTCGACCAGTTCGAGGGCGAGCAGAGTTGGCTGGGTGTGGACCTCGCGGCGAAGCTCGACCTCACGGCTGTGCTGTGGGTGTTCAAGCGAGAGCTTGAGGGTGCGCTGCACTTCTACGTCTTCGGGCGCTACTACCTCCCAGAAGAGCAGACGAAACCCGCGGAGAACCGGCATTACTACGGCTGGTCGAGCCAGGGGCATCTGCTCGCGACACCTGGCAACCTGACCGACTACGATTATGTCGAGGCCGACATCATCGACTCAGCCGAACAGGTGCGGGTCATGCAGGTGGGCACGGACCCATGGAACGCCGCGCAAGTCACCACGCACATCATGAACGCGGGCCTGGAGGCTGTCGAGGTCCACATGACAGCCAAGAACCTGTCGGAGCCGATGAAGATGATTCAGGCGCTTATTGAAGACGGGCGCATTCACCACGACGGCAATCCAGTGCTGTCGTGGGCTATTGGCAACGTGACCGCGCAAGAGGACCGCAACGACAACGTGTTCCCGCGCAAAGAGCAGCGGGAAAAGAAGATTGACCCCGCAGTCGCACTGATTATCGCGATGGGCAGGGCGCTCGCTGACGAGGGGCCGCGCGAAAGCAAATACGAAGCCGGGGAGCTGCTGGTACTGTGAAGCTCGATCTGCGCGACTGGCATATATACGGGGGCGGCATAGCGGCTGCGGTGGGCGTGGCTGCAATCGACTGGCGGGTAGGGCTGGCGCTCGGAGGCGCCTACTTGGCCTATCTCGGGCTCAGAATCCGAAAGGCTTAATCGTGGGACTTTACGATACGATGGAGCGGCGTTTCAACGCGCTCGAGAACCCGAACATTCCGCTGTCGGACGGCATCACGACGTGGCTGGACGTGTTCGGTGGTGGTGGACAGACTGCTGCGGGTGTGCGCGTCAACCAGGCGAAGGCGCTGAACCTGTCCGCTGTGTGGGCCGCGACTAACGTGATTGCGTCAGCGGTGGGAAGCCTACCGCTCAAGCTCTACCAGAAAAGCGCCAGCGGTGTGATTGGCGAGGTGCGCCAACATCCACTCTGGGGCGTGCTGCACGACGCGCCGAATCCTGAGATGACCGCGATTGCGTACCGCGAGGCGGGGACGGGGCACCAGCTCCTACGCGGCAACAAATACGCTGAGATCATCCGCGACGGCAGGGGCAGAGTGGTCGAATTGTGGTTGATCCCACCCACTGCGGTCGAGCCGAGACGTGACCGGGACGGGACGCTCTTCTACCTCGTCACGGGTGGCGACGTGGAGGAGTCCGTGCCGGCTGACCGGATGCTGAATGTTCCCGCGATGGGTGGTGACGGCATCGTAGGCTGGTCGGTGCTCCAACACGCGCGCGAGAGCTTCGCGCTGGGCCTGGCTACCGAGGAATACGGTTCCCGCTTCTTTTCCAACGGCTCACGCCCCGCAGGTATCCTGAGCCATCCCGAGTCGCTGTCTGTGGATGCCGGCAAGCGGTTGAAGGCGCAGTGGGACGCGGCGCAAGGCGGCAACGCGAACTCTCACCGTGTCGCGGTGCTCGAGGAAGGCGTGGAGTGGCAGCAGATTGGCCTGTCAGCCGAAGACTCGCAGATGTTGGACACCAGAGAGTTCCAAGTGCGCGAGGTCGCGCGCTGGTTCCGTATCGCGCCGCACAAGATTGGGGATTTGTCCGACGCCAGCTTCAGCAACATCGAAGAGCAGAATATTGATTTTATGCAGGACACGTTGGACCCGTGGCTGGTGCGTGACGAGCAAGCGATGACCACCAGGCTGCTGACCGACGCAGAGCGGGCGGATGGCATGTACGTCGAGTATGTGCGTGCGGGCCGGCTGCGCGGCGACGTTGAGAAGCGCGGCGCGTTCTACATGACGCGGATGCAGACGGGCAGCATCACGCCCAACGAGATTCGCGCGAAGGAGAACGACAATCCGATAGCAGGCGGCGACAGAACGTTCATACAGGTCAACATGATCCCGCTGGACGCGGTGGATGACCTGACGGTGGCCGAGCGTGCAGAGCTGATACTGGCAGAGCAGGGCGTGGCGGTCGCGAAGCCCGAGCAACGCGATGACAGAACCGAGAAGCGCAGCCACACGCAACGCATCGGGCTGCGTGCGTCGTTCGCTCCGCTGTTCAGTGATGCCGCGGCGCGGATGGTGCGCGGCGAGATCCGCAACGTGCGCAGGGCGTGGGCGCGTGATTCCAGCCAGTTCTCTGCGTGGCTGGACGACTTCTACTTCGGTGAACATCCCGAGTTCGTGCGCTCGCAGTTCGGCGCGCTGTTCGTGTCGTACGGTGACGCGGTTGCGAGTGCTGCCGCTGCTGAGATCGACCGTGCCGCGCCTGACGTGCGCGAGTTCAGCGAGATGTACAATCAGTCGTTTAGTGACCGATACTCGGCGTCAAGCCGCGGCCAGCTCCAGCAGATCGTGCGCGAGTCCGATGACATTGGTTCTGCCATTGACCTCCGGTTGGCAGAGTGGGACGAGGGTGCTGGCGAGTCGAAGCCGCGTGCAGCGCGGTACGCCGCATCTGAGCCCGTCCAGCTCGGTGACGGTATCGCGAAACTCGTATTCTCGCTGGCGGGGTTCGCGGCTGTGTGGCGCGCGCTCGGGGACACCTGCCCCTATTGCCGCGCGCTGAACGGGAAACGTGTCGGCGGTTCCGGCGCGTTTCTTAGTGAGGGCGAAGAGTTCCAGCCGGAAGGCGCCGACACGCCGCTGAAACCGAAGCGAAACGTAGGCCACCCGCCCGCGCACAGAGGTTGTGACTGCACAGTTGTGGCGGGATAGACACCACGCAGGAGGCAGATGGACACATTAGCAATCATCCCCGCTCGAGCGGGTAGCGCAGGGATAGCGGACAAGAACTTGCAGCGAGTGGGTGGGCGTACACTGCTCGAGCGTGCAATCGACGCAGCTCGCGGCGCGGCGGTGACGCGCATAGTGGTCACGACCGACTATGCAGACATGGCTTACCCAGATGTGGAGGTAGTGCAACGCCCGCCCGAACTCGCGACAGGTGACGGCAGCTACACGGTGGAGGACGTAGAGCGGCACGTGCTCGCGGAGGTGGGCGAGCCCGACATCATTGTGCGGCTATTCCCGACGTGCCCGTTCAGAACGTCAGAGGACATAGACGGCTGTCTGGATATGCTTATGGTCGGCCCTGCGGTCGTGTCCATGACTGCGCCGGCTGAGTACCCGAGCACGCTAGTGGAGTTGTGGGACGGCAACGTTATCCGGCACATGTCTGCCGACTGGTGTCACCCGCGCCAGTATTGGGCTCGGCGCATGGTGGTCAATGGTGCGGTTTACGCTGCGTGGTGCTCGGCATGGAGGACGGCTGGCGGATACTTCGGGCCACGGACGCGCGGCTACTACATGCCTGCGGAACGATCCTGGGACATTGACACGCCCTTCGACTTGAAGGTGGCGCGGCTGCTTGCGGCGGCGTCGTGAGGTACGTGTTCGACCTTGACGGCACGCTGTGTACTGCCGACTCGAGCGACTACATGCAGGCCGAGCCGTTTCTTGCCCGCATTGCAGTGGTGAATGGGCTATACGAGGCCGGCAACTTCATCACCATTGACACCGCCCGCGGCTCTGGCACGGGTCAGCTCTGGGCACTGCGCACCCGACAGCAGATAGACGGCTGGGGGCTCAAGTACCACCAGCTTCGTGTGGGTCATAAGCTTGCCGCAGACGTGTACGTCGATGACCGCGCTGTGAGTGATGTGCATTTTTTCGTGGAGTCGACGGTGTGACGTATATCGTGGCTGAGATCGGCCAGAATCATGGCGGCTCGCTGACGATGGCGAAGGCGCTGATAGACATGTGCGTGCGCCCAACGCCGGACCACTCCCCGAATGCTGACACGCGCGGTGTGGATGCGGTCAAGTTCACGATGCGCGACCTCGCGCACGAATGTACGCCTGAGATGATGGCGAAGCCGTACGACAGCCCGCATTCATTTGGCGCGACGTACGGCGAGCACCGCACTGCGCTCGAGCTTTCGCCTGCCGAACACGCGGAGCTCTACACGTACGCAAAAGCGCACGGGCTCGACTTCGTGGAGACGCTGTGCGCGCCAAGGTGCGTCGATTGGCTGACGTTCACGCCGGATCGCTTGAAGGTCGCGAGCCGCGACCTAACGAACCTGCCGCTGCTGGAGCGATTGGCAGAGACGGGTGTGCCCATGATCTTAAGCACGGGGATGGCGTCGGTCACCGATATCACAGACGCAATTGCTACCGTGGTCGACTACCACGACGACATCACGCTGCTGCACTGCGTGTCGTCGTATCCGGCACACTTCAGGGCACTCGATTTGCGGTGTCTGGACACACTTTCGCACTTCGGCTTCCCGGTCGGCTACTCGGACCACTCGCAGGGCATTGTTGCAGCGGTCGCTGCCGTAGCCCTTGGCGCCACGGTCATCGAGAAGCATGTGACGCTCGACAGGTCGATGCGCGGCACGGACCACGCCGGCAGCCTCGCGCGTGACGGGCTGTGGAGGATGGTGCGCGACATCCGCAACACCGAGCTGGCGATGGGTTCGGGGCACATCGACCGCCACCCCGCGAGCGAACACGCGAGGCGAAAGCTCGAGCGGTCCTGTGCCACGTCTGCCGACTTGCCAGCGGGCACCGTGCTCACTGAGTCGCACATCACGCTACTCAGCCCGGGCACGGGCCATAGGTGGGTCGACCGGCACGTGTTGGTCGGGCAGACGCTCACCGCGAACACGCCAGCGGGCACCATCATTACGGAGGCTTTGTGCCGCTAATCGAATACGGGTGCGGCTGCGGCACGCTGGTCTGCGAACTGCGCGCGCTTCGTGCCATTGATGACGCGCCGGACTGCGCGAACTGTGGCAAGCCGATGCTGCGCAGGATATCGAAGCCGGCCAGACCCAAAGGCGGCACAAAGATCGCTCATCGGTTGGCAGATTATTGACCACTAACGCATATGCGTTAGATTCTTGTAGCGACTTTCGGTCATCTTCGGTCACAAGCCCAATGGCGTGACCACGACGGCAGGAAGGCCAGAAGACAGACTATAGGCGGGACTAGCTCAATAGCAGCCCACCGAAGGACTGTGTGCGGAGGACTTATCCGTGCGCCCTTTGGCGGGCTTTTTCGTTCGTCAGGCGCAAACGACAACGACTGACGAAGGTGACAACAATGTCCCTGAATAGAGCCCGCGAGCTGAGAGAGCAACGCGCGACGGCATGGGAAGCTGCGAAGCGCGCCCATGACACCGCGGATGCAGAAGGCCGCGCAGAGCTGAACTCCGAGGAGCAGGTCATCTGGGACGGTGCCGTGGCTGACATGGCCCGTCTCGAGACGCAGTACACCGCAATCGAAGAGCGCGATGCCGCACTTCAAGGTGTGCAGGCCGACTTGGACGCGAAGCAACGCCGGCTGACGGAAGACCGCCAGTTCGGTGAGAAAGAGGTCAGCGCCGAAGAGCGCAACGAACTGCACCGCGCCGCAATGGACGACTACATCCGCCGAGGCTGGCGTGACATGTCCGCGGACAACCGCGAGTTCTTGCAGGAGACTCGTGCGATTGCCCAGCAGCTCGTGGGCACGAACGCGAAGGGCGGAATCACCGTCCCAACGGAGTTCGATTCGCGGGTGCGGACGGCGATGAAGGCGTATGGTGGGATGCGTGCCACGGCTACCGTCCTGGCGACGGGCGACGGGCGCGACATGACCGTGCCGACTTCAGACGACACCGGCAACGTCGGTTCGCTGATCGCGGAAGCCACCGCAGCGACGAACAGCACGCACGTGCCGTTCGGTTCGGTGACGCTCGAGGCTCCTAAGTACACGAGCGGCCCGATCAAATTGTCGACCGAGTTGCTGGCTGACTCGGGCATCGACATCGAGGCGTATGTTCGCAACGCCATGTCGGTGCGCATCGGGCGGGCTACCGAGGCGCATTTTGCCACGCGCTCGAGCACCGAGTCAAGCGGGCCGCACGGCATCGTGAACGACTCGACGGGTGCGGTCAACGTAGCTGCGTCGGCTATCACTGTCGCGAAGCTGCTAGACCTCGAAAACGCTGTTGACCCTGCGTACCGCATGATGGCACGCTGGATGTTCAACGACGCAACGCGGGTGCTCGTGCGCAAGCTGCGCGAGGGTTCCAGCGGTGCATTCCTGTGGGCACCGAGCGTGCAGGCGGGTGACCCCGACTTCCTGCTCGGCTACCCAGTCACCATCAACCAGAACTTGGCTTCGTTCGGCACGAGCGAAAACAAGCCGATCTTCTTCGGTGACTTCAGCCACTACACCGTCCGTGACGCTGGCCCGTTTGCTTTGCGCAGACTGGAAGAGCGGTTCGCGGATGAGGATGTGACCGCCCTCATTGGGTTCGGTCGCATCGACGGTCGGTCGACGTTCGGCAGCACCGCGCCGGCACAGAAGCCGATTCGCTGCATCGTGGTCAGCACCGCGTAGTAGCGGTCAATGGTGAGGGGGTCAGCCTGCGGGCTGGCCCCCGACCCTTCATGTAGGAGGCAAGGGGGCGAAGTGAGTGAACACGACGACGGTGGTGTTGTTGGTGACATCAGCCCGCGGGAAGATGAGGGTGGGCGACACGGTGCGACTGAGCGAGCCAGCGGCGCTGCGAGCGGTGAAGGCGGGGTGGGCGAGGGTCACAACGACGAGCTACGAGCAACGCAGCGCAAGATAGCGATTATCGGGACGGCTCCAGGCTTCGAGGAAGCGCCATTCGCTGACGAGTCCTGGGAGATCTGGGGGTTGTCCCGGTTGTATGATCGAGTGCCGCGGATCAGTCGGTGGTTCGAGCTGCATCATTGGGAGAACGTGTGCAAGACGTGGACAGTGGGCGAAGAAACGGCATCAGCGAGGGCGCGCGAGGTCTACACGTCCTGGCTCGAAACGACCGACGTGCCCGTGTATGTGCAGGAAGCGTACGTCTCGCGTTGCCAGAATGGGCACGTGTATCCGATAGACCTCATCACGCGGCTGTTCAAGCGCAGATACTTCACGAACACGGTCAGCTATCTGATGGCGTTGGCGATCATGGAGCACGACGCGCTCGAGTTGCAGAGCACAACGGTCGGGCTTTGGGGCATCGACATGGAGTTGAGCGAGTCAGGCAACAACGAGTATGGGTTGCAGCGTCCCAGCCTCGAGTACTTCTGCGGCGCAATCGACTTCCACCCGTCTATGGCTCTCTATGTCCCGCAGCGGTCGAGTTTGCTGAAGGCGCGCGAGCTTTATGCATTCGAGTTCAACGCCATGTTCTTCAAGGCGCGGCAAAAGCAGACCGAGGTCAAGGATCTCAAGGCGAAAGCCGAGGAACAACTAGCAAGTGCGCAGCAGATCATCGCTGGCTGTACCGGCGCCCTCGAGATAATGGACTGGCAACTCAACAACTGGCCTGGGACGGAGGTCTGACATGCCCATAAGCGTCCTGACCGCCACGACCTATTCGGCTGTCGTGCCGACGACTGATCTACGCGCACACGTACGGGGCTCAACGTCCGACGACACCGAGCTGGCTGTGATGTCAGCCGCGGCGGCGGATCTCGTGGAGAAGATTCTGGGCCGGACCCTGCTGCATTCAACGCTGCGCTTCAGCAGCGACACATGGCCGGCTGGGCCGCTCGAGTTGCCACGCCAACTGACTGGCAGCACGTACACGCTCACGGTCAGCTACAGGGCGGAAGGCGGCTCGACGTACACCAGTGTGGCATCGACCAACTACATCGTGGACGCGGAGAGCGAGCCCGGGCGGGTCGTGCTCAAGTCGGGTGTCGCCTGGCCGACCTCCGCGCTGGAAAGCGTGAACGCGGTGCGTTGCGACTTCGTTTCTGGCTATCTCGGCTCGACCAACGTGCCGGCGAGCATTCGGCACGCGGTGCGCTTCCTGGGCGGGCACTGGTTCGAGAACCGTGAGAGCGTGGTGGTCGGCACCATCTCCCAAGAGGTCGAGCAGACGGTCAAAACATTGCTCTGGGCCAACCGCATCCCGCATGTGCCATGAGCGTCAGGGTACAGGCCGGCGCACTCCGCGAGCTTGTCACGCTCCAGACGAGCACCGGCTACTCTCGTTCCCCTACGGGCGCACCAATCCGTACGTGGGCGACCCTCGCGACGGTACGCGCCCAGGTGACGAGCGGCGGCGGCAGCGAGTTCGTGCAGGGTGGCGCGGAAGCCACGGTACTTCGGTCGGTGTTCAGAATCCGCTACCGCTCCGACGTGTCCACCGAGCACCGTGTGGCGTTCCCGAGCACCGCGGACCTGTGGGACATCCAGGCCGTGGTTGACGTGGACGGGCTCGGCAAGATGCTCGACCTCGTGGCAGTCAAGAGGACGACATGACCGACGCCGCGCTGTTTGACAGGCTGAACGATGACGTGGCGCTGACCGCGCTGGTGGGTGATCGCATCTACCCTAGCCGTGTGCCGATGGGCGAGACGTACCCGGCGATCTCGTTCGTGCCGATCTCGCGGGCGCGCACGCTCTCGTTCGGCGCTGATGCCGGACCCGAGCAGCCTCGTTTTCAGGTCGACATCATCGACAAGGACACCGAAGTCGGGGAGTCAGGATACGACGGCGCCAGGGAAATCCGCGCGCATGTCGTGCGGCTACTCAACCGCTGGCAGGACACGCCGGCTGGCGTGCTGGTGTCTGACTGCCATCTAATAGATGACCAGTACACATTCGATGCGAAGAGTAAGCGCCACAGGTGGAGGCTTGACTTTCAAGTGTTCGTAACTGAGTACAGCCCGCTGCTGTTCCACGCTGCATTCAATGCGAATCTGGCGACGTTCACCCGCAGTACATCCGCGACGTACAACGACAAATAGAGGAACAAACACATGGCAATTCTTGGCCCATACCTGACCCCGTTCGTTTCGCTGGGCTCGGAGCGCACTGGCGTGCGGAGCTGCACCGTTAGCTACGGCTCGAATGCCGTGGACGTGACCGCGTTCGGGGACGGCACACAAATCAATGCGGGCGGCATCAAGAACTGGTCCGCAACCCTGGAACTCAACTACGACACTGCCGACCCATACTTCGCGCTAGTCGGCACCACGGTCGCGTTCGCGATGCGCCCGACGACCGCGGCGGCTGGTGCGGCAAACAAGCATTACACCGGCTCGTGCCTCGTGGAGTCGTATGAGACGGGCGGCGCGGTCGGTGACAATCTGGTGGTGACCGTTGGACTGGTGAGCGCGGGCGCGCTGACCTCTTCGACTTCGAGCTAACGCATATGCGTGAGGGGGCAATGTGGCACTGAGTAGAGACGACATCCTGGGTGCGCCGGACCTCGAGCCGGTCGCGTTGGAAGTCATAGAGTGGGGCGGCGAGGTGTTCCTACGGCGATTCACGGCAGGCGAAGCCCTCGAGTTCGAGGACGCGAACGGGATGGACTTACTCGTGGCGTCGGTCGTGGACGGTGACGGGCAGGCGTTGTTCAAGCCCGCCGACATCGAGCGGCTGGAAAAAAAGAGCGCCGTCGCAGTCAACCGCGTTTTGCAGATGGTGCTGCGGTTGAATGGGCTGGGGGCGTCTGAGGGAAACTGACGGCTCCGCGGCGTTGGGTGCTCCACGTCGCGGAGAAGCTGGGGAAGTTTGCGTGGGAAGTGGAGCGGATGCCGGCGACTGAGTTGGCCGACTGGATAGCGTTAGAGCGAGAACAGGCGGAAGCGAGACACATGCAACATCTGGTAGACATCACGGAAGCGAGGCGGCGTGGCTAGGCAGACTGTGCGACTCGAGGGTGTGGATGAATTGGAGCGCGCGGTGCGGCGTGTCTCTGAGGCCGTACAGGGTCGTGCCCTAGAAGCTGCCGTGGCCGCTGGCGCTGACGTGCTAGTGCATGGGATGGAAACCAGAGCTCCTCGGCGGCATGGTGACCTCGAGATGAGCATCATCAAGCACCCGGGCAAGGTGACGAGCGAACGCGCGCTGTTCGATGTCGGGCCGGATAAGTTGGGATTCCACGGCATGTTCCAAGAGTTGGGCACGTTCGACATGGCACCGCAGCCGTTCATGCGCCCGACGTTCGATGAAGACGGGGACATGGCAGTGAGGGTGGTGAGCAACGAACTGCGCAGGGGCGTGCTCCGTGGCTAGTCCGCTCGCCAACCTCTTCATACGTGTCGGCGCCGATGTCAAAGATGCGCTGCGCGGCATGTCGACGCTGCAAACGGGCATACGCAAATCTACGAAGACCATGGCGGGTCTACGCCAGAAGTCGTTCGACTTGCAGAACTCATGGCGTGCGCTGGCCGGCGCCGCGGGTGCGGGCTTCCTCGCGAAAAAGACCTTTGAACTCGGCTCGACGGTCGAAGAGACGGGCAGCAAGTTCGCGACCGTCTTCGGCCAGAGCACCAACGAGGTACAGGGCTTCATCGACAAGTTCGGCACGCTCGCGGGGCTGTCGAAAGAGCAAGCGCAAGCCATCGCTGCCACCACTGGCTCGATAGTGCAGGGTATGGGCTTCGCGCAGGACGCCTCCGCACAATTCTCGACGCAGGTGGTGCAGCTCGCAGGCGACCTGTCCAGCTTCAACAACATCCCGATCCAAGAAACGAGCCTGGCGATTCAGGCGGCATTGACCGGGGAGAGGGAACAGCTCAAGCGGCTCGGCATCGTGCTGCGTGAATCTGATGTGCAGACTCGAGCGTTGGCGAACACCGGCAAGACCGCAGCGAAAAGCCTGACCGACCAAGAGAAAGCAACGGCCTCGCTGCAACTCATCAGCGAGCGCGCCGGCTTCGCCATTGGCGACCTCGCGAGGACACAGGACAGCGCCGCGAACCAAGCGCGGCAGTTAGGCGCTGAGATTCAGAACATCAAGGAAGACATCTCTGCGGCGTTGCTACCCGTGATGAGTGTGGGCATCGAGAAGTTCGGTGCGTTCATCAAGGGCCTGCAAATTATGGGCGCCGAGTCCGCGGTGTTCGCTGCCCAGGTGCGTGTACTCGCGGCTGCGATCAAGTTCTGGGACAAAGACGCCCAATTCGCGGCAATGCGAAACCTTCGACTGATGCGCACCGCGGCGGAAGAGACGAAACTGGCAATCGTGGGGCTCGCTGGCGCGACGAGTGATGCGGGGCGTGACGTGACGCGCATGGCCGAAGTCATCGCCGGCAGTGGTGGCGCATCGCTTACTGACGCGCTGGATGAGGCGAGTGCTGCCACGCTCGGGTTCCAGCAGGGCAATCAGACATTCACGCAACTCGGGCTATTGCTCGATGGTGTCGGCCAAAGTCTGAGGGACATGCCTATACACGTCTTCAATGACTTGAAGCACTCAGCGGAGATGGGTGCCGAAGCCACCAAGGGATTCACGGAGGACTTGCGGCAGTTCGGTGCCGCCATGGCGAACTCGTTTGTCGACGCTGCGTTCACGAGCAAGCTCGCGATTCGTGACATGGTGAAGGACATGAGCAAGCAGCTCGCGAAGCTGGCTGTAAAGTTCGCCATCTTCAAGGGCTTGCAGGCGATGTTCCCGGGCTCGAGCTTCGTGGGCGGCATCGGCAAGTCGTTCGGGTTCTTCGATGGCGGTGGCACTATCGGTGCCGGTCAGATTGGCATTGTTGGCGAGCGTGGCCCCGAGTTGGTGCAGGGTCCGGCCAACGTCACGTCACGCGCCGACACCGCATCTATGGTGGGCGGCGACAACGTGTTCAATATCACGTTCGTCGGGCAATCTGGTGAGAAGCTGGCTGACGCCATCACGGTACGACAGAACCGCAAGCAGAAGCTCGGCCAAGTCCTGCGCGTGCCCGTGCCGATGGCGGTGGTCGGATGAGTGCGCGCTTCCTGGCGGAATCGTTCTTCGATGTCACGCTGTTCACTGGTCACACGGTGACTGCGGAAGAGGCGACGAGCGGCAAGGAAGCCGTGCGCGTCGGCTCGGCCAGGCGTCAGGCACGCGACCACTGGACGCCTACGACAGCGAACAGCGAGACGTATGTCAATGTAGCGTGCGACCGCCCGAGGTATGCTGACACGCTGGTCCTCGACCGTAACCACAACCTGGCGGGCAAGACGATCCGGCTGCGGAAGTCGGACCAGTCAGCGTTCACGACGTACACGGAAGTGTTCGCGGTGACCGTCCCGACCAACACGTTCTACGGCAACAAGCTCGACGCGAGTCATCCGGTGCGTACCGAGGAAGGCGCGGTGGTCATCGCATTCAACGGGCACGTGGGCCAGTACTGGCGGCTGGTGATAGACGCGGGTGGTTCGGGCTACAAGCCGCAGATCGTCGGGCTATGGCTAGGCAAGTCGTGGACGCCGGACATCAATCCGGTGCGTCCGTGGGACGATGAGGCGCGCGAGTTGGTCTATGACGAGGTGCTGAGTCCGTCGCTGTGGGCCGCGTCGACACGTAAAGCGCAGAGGCGCAACGCGACGGTCACCGTCAGGCTGTCAGGCGAGCAGGAGTACAGTGACGCACGCTATCACATCCACTCGCTGTTCTGGCGCGGGTTCGCGATGTGGTACGTACCCGACACTGATATGGCCGAGCGTGCATGGCTGGCGATGTCTCCACCTGGCGTGTTCGGTGCGCCGTACGACAATGCGTGGACTGACCGCACGGTGAGCATGGCACTGGTCGAACACGAACCCGCACCGAATTGACATGGCTGATGCAGCGGACCTTGGATTCTTCGGCGGCGAAAGCCTTACACGACACGGCACTCTATCACGTCGAACGGCGACGTGGGAAGACAACGCCGAGACACATACACGATCCTCAGATGGGTCACTGATCGAGAGGGATGGCGTGCTAAAATCTGCCGGCTCAAATGTGCCCCGCGTCGAATGGGTCGACACGGATTCTGATGGGACCAGGGACACGCCCACGCTGCTACTCGAGGGTGCGCGAACCAATGGGTTCACGTACTCGGAGCAGTTGGATAACGGAGGATGGAGCAAGACGCGGAGCAGCATCACCACAAACGCCATAGCCGCGCCAGATGGTGCGTCCACCGCTGATAAAATCGTGGAGGACAGCACAGCCGCCGACGATCATCGGTTGTGGCGGGGGACGCCTACGCTGACGGATGACACGGTTTCGACCGTCTCTCTCTTCGCGAAGGCGGGGGAGCGCACGTGGCTGGCGATTCGCACGTTGGACAAGTCGAGCACCACCAGGGACACGTGGTTTGATTTGTCGAATGGGGTTCTGGGCACAAAGCACGCGGCCCACACCGCGAGCATTGAGTCTGTCGGGAATGGGTGGTATCGCATCGCTGTGGCGGCGGACTTCGGGAACGGCGTCGCCTCGCCAGATATACGCATCGAGTTGAGTACAGGTGATGGCGTCATTGCCTACAACGGTGACGGCTCGAGCGGGCTCTATGTGTGGGGCATCCAGTTCGAGACTGACCAGCCATTCGCGTCTTCCTACATCCAGACAGTAGCCAGCACGGTCACGCGCAACGCAGACGCGATGTACTTCGACTGGCCGTTCCCGCCGCAGGAGATGACGGTGTATGGTCATGTGGTGGGGTACAATGGCGGCGACAACAACAACAAGCTATTCCAGATTGGACACGGAAATACCGACAAACCGTTGCTGCAATTGTACATCAACAACTCGCACATCATGCGCGTGTTGTATCAAGATGGGGTCACTTCAGCGGAGACGGCGGCGACCTTGGCGGCGCTATCCACAGGGGATGATTTCGAGTTTCGCGCCACCCTGTCCGCAGCAGGCGTCATTCAGTGCCACCAGTCCATCAACGCCGGATCTGAGGCGTCGTCCGCCGCGGCGGCTGGCGGGGCTCTACCGGCAGCGTGGGCCGGGACGCGCTTCTACATCGGCGCGGGTGGCGACGGCAACGCGCCGACTGGCCTTAACTGGTTGGTCGTCAAAGCATCCCGCGGCACAAAAACAATGGCTCAAATGAGGGCACTATAATGGCACTGCACACCGCAACAATCGGAAGCTCGGCTTCGCAGTCGAACGAACTGACATTATCAGAGGGTACGTTGTTCGCGCTCGAGATGTCGACTGCATGGACTGCTGCCGACATCAGCTTCATGGCGTCGTCCACACGCGGCGGCACCAAGCTGCCGGTGCTACGCGATGACGGCACCGAGTACACGATTAGCGTAGCCGCGTCGAAGATGGTCATCATCGACCTGGCGGGGCTCGCGATCTGCGGCTTGCAGTACATCAAACTGCGCTCGGGCACGTCAGCCGCAGTCGTGACTCAGGATGCGGAACGGGTCCTGAAATTGGTTGTGCAGTGAGACGCACACTCTGGCTGCTGCTGTTCGGCGGCAAACGTCGCGACACGCTCTTCAGTATGCGCGGTGGCTGGGTAGGCGCCGGCACCCATGCGCGCTCGAGTTCCGCATCCTACAACGACCAGACCTGACCATGTTCTATCGCGTACCGAAGGCAGTATTCAGTGACCGCGGTGAGCACACCGTGAGCCCATCGCAGTTCAACTCGGTGGTGTTGTACCGTGGCAGGCGGTGGTGCTATCTGCACGGTCAGCAGTCGACGGAGCTATGGGGGCAGCTACAGCAGCTCGGCGCCGAGCAGATCGCTGACACGTGGGGCGAACTGAAAACGAGTCTAACGATAGCGCAGCGGCGCGCGGTGTTCAGGAAGCTCGTGAGGCGGGACGTGCTGGACGAGGACGGCAACACAGTGAACCGCGAAGTGGACGTGGAGCAAGGCGACACGCAGACGGGCGACGTGGTGACCCAGGACTGGATGCCTCCACACGCATTCCTGGGCGACCCAAGCCCTGCACCCGTAGACTAGAGGAACGAAACGATGAGCAACACGAAGATCCCCGAGGGCGTCGAGTTCCGGTATCGGCCTATAGCGGAGTTCAGAGCCGACACGACCGACGATGGCATGACCCTGCGCGGACACGCCGCGACGTTCGGTGATGTCTACGACCTGGGCATGTTCGATGAGCGCATTGCAGCCGGCGCGTTCGATGACGTGCTGAGTGACGACGTGCGCGCGCTGTGGAACCACGACAGCAACCACGTGCTAGGTCGCACGAAGTCGGGCACGCTACGCCTGTCGGTCGACCAGCGTGGCCTGCTCAGTGAAATCGACTTGCCCGACTCGGCTGCTGCGCTCCGCGAAGCGATTGACCGCGGCGATGTCGATCAGATGAGTTTCGGCTTCACTGTCGAAACGGACACATGGGAAACGACCAACGAAGAGACAGGCCGCGAACTGCGCACGATCCAAAAGGTCGGGCGGCTGTTCGATGTCAGCCCTGTGACATTCCCGGCGAACCCCAACACAGACGTTGCGGTGCGCTCGCTGGAAGCTGCGAAGACCGAACGCCAGCCCGTCGAGGAAGTAACGGAAAAGCGTGAGGACGAGCGGACCACACTGGAAGCGGCCCGCCGGCTGTTGGAGTTGGCGAAGCGGTAACATGCGCCACGGGTTCACGGAGCCGCTACGCCAGCGCCTAGAGCGCCATCCGCAAGAGGCGCGGCCCATCCTCGAGGTATTGACAGTCGATGCGGAGGACATCATCGACATCGAGGCTGATTGGGACGCGGCGAATTCAACGTCAGGATTCGAGACGCTGGAAGAGGGCGGCGTGCGGCTGACTGGTTCAGCGACCGTCCACGCCGAAGCTGTCACCGAGTCGGCTGGCTCGGACATCACTGCACTCGTGCCTCCGCTCTCTGCTACAATCGACTGCGCGGTCATCGAGTGGGCGGGCTCCGATGTCGAGACGATTGAGATAGACAACGCTGTGATCCGGCTGGACAACGACACGGGCGCCGGCCAGGAGGTCACGAAGTGGGCAGCGCAGATGTTCCGGCTGCATGGTGCAGCGTTGTCGAACGCGCTGGACGACACGGTGTGGCGCATCGTGCCCATCAGTCAAGTCGTGTACGTCACCGCTGGAGCAGCGAAGGCGAACGTCACGTTCATTTTCAAGACCGGCGACATCGCGCCGGTTGTGGGTCCGGCGCCAGTCACCACATTCGCGGCCCGGGAAGCGGGCGCACCGATCAAGCCGACGACGCTGCTGATGGTGTGGGCGTTGAAGGGTGAGGGGGTGGCGGCGTCGAACGCTTCGTGGATATGCGATACCGGCAACACGAACATCACGGACAACGGGCACGTGGTCAGCCGGCGCCAGATCACCGCCGTGTCTGACCAGCAGCTCGACACGGGCGGCACGCTGTACAAGGACGAGGGCCAGGCTGCCGGTGTGCCCTACTTCAGCCTGAAGGGCAACACGTACTCAGAAACCACCATGACGTTCACGACCGCCGACGTTGACCTGGGCGCGGCGCCTGGCAGCGGCGACCTCGAGATGGTCGTTGAGGGCAACACGCCAGGGTCCACCACGTTCATCGTGCAGATAGATGACGGTGTGCAGGGCTGGACGACGGTCAGCGATGGTGACGTGATAGGCGCAGACAACTCAGCCGATCCGGCGACCAGCCCGCACGACCAGTACGCGAACAACGGCACCAACCTGTCAGCGTTCGTGCGGCAGCAGAACTACGACATCCGCACGACGCTCACGCCATCGACTGCAACGACAGAGACGCCGACAGTGCGCCGTATGGGCGTGCGTGAAGTCAGGTCTGAGCGTGTCGATGGGCTGGTCACCTTCGGCGGCACCACCTGGGCGGTCGACCCGCTGACGATGCAGTCGGAGATACCTGAACTCGAGGTATCGCTGCTCCGCAACGGCAACCGCGACTATCGGTCGTTTGTGGAGGACTTGTTCAGCACGTACCACGTCGGGCAGCTCCACCTGCGCATCTGGATCGGGCATCCAGACCTACCGCGCCAGGACTGGCTGCACCGCGCAGACTTCGTGATTGACGACTACGAAGCGGCAGGCCCCGACGTGAAGCTGTTCTGCGTTTCGCCGCTTGCGCTGTCGAACCGCGACATCCCGGTGATTGCGGCATCGACGTTACAACCGCTGACCTACACGACCAGCACACTCAAGGCGACGTATGACGACTTGATGAGCGGGCAGATTGGTGTGGCGGCTCGCTACATCGGCCCAGGCGTGGAGGACGCATCCACGACAGTCACGAAGACCATCAGCACGACACGCAAAGGGCTCACCGAACTCAACCGCATTGCGTGGATAGCTGGCGGCTCGGTGATCGAAAGCCAGGGCCGGTTCAAGTTTGTTGACTTCTTCACACGCAAGAGTCCTATCGCGTTCTTCCCGATGGAAGAGGTGAAGATGCTCGGCGTGACGCCCGGGCTGCGCGCACGTGTCACTGGCTACAAAGTCGCGCACGGTTGGGACCAGACGAAGGACGAGGGGAAGGGCGCGTACGCCGGCACGAAGTCGGTCACGCACTCGGCTGGCATCACCAAGCTCGGGCGTGCGTTGGTCGACATCACGGAAGGCGCCGAGGATGAGGTGTCCAAGTACATCGAAGACGCGACGGTAGCCGGTACGCTAGCCGACAGGACCGTGGCCGCGCTCGGCAACGGCATGATGCTCTGGCGCTTCCGCTCGAACATCCCGCACCCGTGGCTCGAGCCAGGTGACCCGATAGCGGTTGAGTCAGACCGCTTTGTGGGGCGCGACCCGAACACCGACAACGCGATACGGGGGCCAGTCGCGGCGTTGGCACGCATCCAGGCATGTCACGACCTCGAGGGCCGCGAGTTCACGGTATGGGTGCAGGCGTATTCTGACATACTCGGCACGTCCGAGACGGTCACGCACGACGGCTACGAAAGCGATGCGCTGCTGACGGGCGCTGAGATCGGGTTCGAGGATGACGGCTTCGTGCAACTGACGTGGATGGGCAACCGTGCGTTTTCCAGGGGCTACGGGCGCATCACGACAGCGAACACGCCATCAGACCCAACTGCACCGACCAGCTCGTCCAAAGACTTCACGCTGACAGGGCAGCACGGCAGCCTGAAGCTCGAGGCCGCGCACGCCGATGTCGCCGCAGACCACAAGGCCCAGATCGGGCAGATGGTGTGGGTCGAGATCATCGCGGAGAACGGTGACGGTGACGTGACGCAGGATGGCGGGTCGGACAGGTTGTGGACGGTCAAGCGCAGGCGGGGTGATTCCGAGTTCATCCCACCGACGTTCCACGTCACGGCTACGCGGTCGGGCGCGACTATCACCATCACGATAGCGGGCAAAGACTTGTCCGAGTCGATGACTGCGTTCGACCACACTTATTCGTATCCCGATGGCGCGGGCGGGACCACCACCGCGTCAGCGTCCACGTCATGGACTTCCGGCACGTGGTCAGCCGGCACGCGGGTGTTCACGGTCACGAAGAACCTCACGGTGTCCGCGGGTGTCACGGGCCAGTTCAGCTTCGACGCGACGTACAACGACGCGCTCGGCGCGACACGCCACAAGGGCATCACGATTGCACTCGAGAACATCGACACGGTAGCGAAGACCTTGACCATCGCGGCGCCCGAGTTTATGCCCGCGTCTGAAGCTGAGAGCTGGACGCATTCGGGCGCTTCCATCTATCCCGGCACCGCTGCGAACAACCTTGACATCTTCGGGCCGGTCGTGCTGCCACCAGGCGCGAACATCACTTCGTTTCAGACGAACGGTGTGCGGGTCAACGCAGGTGATACGTGCGTGGCAAAGCTGATGTATGGCACGTATTCGAGTGGAACGCCGCCGTCTTCCGTCGGTGTCACTATCGCGACGAACACGCACTCCGCGAGTGCGTCTGCGTGGTCGGCTGTAACTACGACAGGCTTAGCCCACACGGTGGCTACTGGTGTCGGCTACTACGTCGACACCGACCTGACGAGCGCAAGCGGCACATCTGACGCCGGCTTCGGCTGGGCAAAGATTCTCTATGACGCTGATTCCTATGACGTGACTATCTAAATGCATACCAGAACACAGGAATTCATCGACAAAGCCAATGCGCTCGACGCGCTGGCTGACCGCATCAGACAGCCGTTCCGTGAACTCATGGGCGCGCTGACGGATATCAGACGCGAAGCCGCCGAGCTGCGGATGGACTTCATGGATGTCATGGCGGTCGAAGAGCCTGCGGTGTGGGGACAACTCAACGAGCTTGACGAGAAGTTCGCAGCCATCGAGTACCGACTACCCCGCCTGCACGCCGAAGCCCGCCACGTGCAGTCGATTCTCGCTGAGATCGACCGCGAGTTGCCGCGCATTGTGGATGTTCAAGAATGACCGCGGCCCGTGGTCACTGTCAGTCCCGTGCGGCGTTGCCTCCGCGACGTGCGGGCATGGGGCTGCGGGTCGCTTATTGCTCACGCCCTAACGGAAAAGCGTAGTCATGGACATCCCACTAGAGCTCGCACTCAACATCGCCGGTCTAGTGATGCCGGCGCTCGCGGTGGTTGGCGGGATGAAGTGGGCTCTTAACGGAATGCGGCGCGACATATTGGATATCAAGCAGTCGGTCGCGGCTTTGGTCAAATCTGACTCGGACCAGGCATCAGCCATAGCCGCTATTACCGCGACCCAAGAATCACACCAGGGCTGGATGGTGCGGCTCGAGGGGTGGGTGACGGACGGGCTAAGGGAACGGCGCACGGAACCACGATGACCGACGACAGGTGGCACAAGGGTTCGAGGTTCTGGCGAATCGCTCCCTATGTCGTCGTGCTCTCCGCCGTGCTCGCGGTCTACTTCGATGACCCTACGCCGTTTGTTGCGGTCACCACGGTAGTCATGGGCGGGGCAGGCGCGAAGAGTTGGCAGGACGAGCGCAACCAAGCGAGCTATTATGACTAGCGTGCCTACGAAGGCGCTCGGCGCTCTGGCACTCATCGCTCTGGTATTTGCGGTGGCTGCTCAGTGCTCGGCGGGCATCGCGAAAGCCGCCGCGCTCGAGCATCTGACGCGCGGTGACGCGCTTGCTGACATCGTGGCTGATATGGGCGATGCCCTCGAGGTTGAGCGCAGGGCAACACAAGCTCTAAGAGAGACGACAGATGCGCTGCGCACCACGACGGCTATCGAGGTCGCTGCTGCGCAGGAGGTCGGACGCAAGGCGGTCGCACGCGCCGCCGCGATCCGTCAGCGCGCTGAAGAGTTGGCGGGCGACTCGGTTGCAGCGTTTGTGGCAATCACGCAACTCGGCCAGGTCATCGACTCGCTCCACGCATCGGCTGTGAAGCGCGACAGCCTGCACGACAACGCTTTGCGCATCGTGTGGCAGCGTGTCGAGCAGACCGATGCGTTGCTGGCGGCTGAAGTGCGGTTGCGCAAGCTCTCAGACGCGAAGGGTGACGAGTATAGGGCCGGCGCACAGCGCGCGATGGAGGCTATTGCCCAGCACGAGCGCAGGGACAAGCTGCTCGGCGGGGCTGGTGTGCTGCTGCTGATCGTGGCGGCTGTCCGATGAGCTTCGAGCAGGCGTTGCCCGTCATCTTGAAGGCGGAAGGCGGGTACGTGAATGACCCCGACGACCGCGGCGGGGCCACGAACTTCGGCATCACCCAGAAGACCTATGATGCGTGGCGGGCTTCGCTGCTCAGTCGCGACGTTAAGCGCATCACACCAGCAGAGGTCGAGGCTATCTACCACCGCGACTACTGGACGGAGGCGAGGTGCGATGCGTTGCCTTGGCCCGTCTCGCTCGCCCACTTCGACGCTGCGGTAAACCACGGTGTACGCCGCGCGGTCAAGTTGCTGCAACGGTCGGTCGGCGCAACGGTTGACGGTGCGTTCGGACCCCAGACCCAGGCCGCGGTAGATGACCTGCCAGCGCGCGCGGTCTTCGACGGCATGACGTGGCAGCGCGTCGACTTCTACTACCGAATCAGCAGGGGCAATCAGCTCAAGTTCCTGCGCGGTTGGCTGCGCCGGCTGCTGCATCTACGTCAGGCGGGCTTGTGACTCGCCGCGAGTGGAGCTGCCCCCGCTGCCAGCAGAGCAACGATGCCGGCGACCGCTGGTGTTTCTTCTGCAAACTCGACACAAATAAACACACCCCGCATGAATGGCTGGACCCTCCCGACGTTGAAGCTCTCTACCTAGACGTGCTCGTTGGGTGAATGTACGAGCCGCGTGGTTATCGGGTCGCGACTGTCCTCGAGGACGCAGCCGAGGGTGTGGTCTGCTACGTCGCGAAGGCGAGGCCGCGGTGGAATTGCGAAGAGTGCGGCACCCGCATGGACGGTTGGAAGGACGTGTGCCAGTACTGCGGCACCGTCCGCGAGGAGCTTGACCAGTGAGGGTGCGCTGGCTGTTCGCGTTCACCGCTTGCGCGATGGGCGGTCTAGCAAATCAGCAAATGGGGGACATCATCGTGATCGGTGCCCGCCCACAGCAGCCACTCGAGCTACACCGTGGCATCTGGCGCGATGTGTCTCGGTGTCTTGGGCCATTGGCGAAGCCTCTGTCTGTGCCGTTAGGCACTGCCAGAATGTTGATTAGTGAACACGGATACCTGTCTTATGGCATGACCGTGTTCGAGGCCGGTGAGCCGGCTGGCATCATTATTGACGAACGGTACTGGCTACACCCGACAGTGTTCAGCCATGAAGCAATCCACGTGATAGCGAGAGAGCAGGGGCACGACAGGAGGGTCTTCCGTTGTGAGATGCGGTTGCCGACTGGCGATTTGGGTATGCGTCCAGTGTCGCCCGACTCTATGGCTCACTATCGGCGGCTCGCAACCGGAGGTTGACTTCTGAGTACGCATATCATCGTGCAATCTGGTGACCAGCATTGCGGCTCGACGGTCGGGCTGATGCATCCCGATGGCGTCAACCACGACGACGGCAACCACATCGCACCATCGAAAGCGCAGAGCTGGCTGTGGGGTAAACACCAGGCATTCATCGCAGACATTGCAGCGATTCGCGCAGGCGAGCCCGATTCCGTCTTGCACTACTGGAACACTGGTGACCTCGTGGACGGCGACCACCACAACACGAGCCAGATCGTCGGAAGAGATGAAGGGCTGCATATCGAGGCGGCGGCTGACGTGCTCACGAAGGGCGTCCTGACGCTCGATCCCGACTACATCCACATCCTACGCGGCACCCCGAGCCATGTAGGCCAGGGCGGGAGCCTCGAGGGCGCAGTGGCTAGGGAGGTTGAAGCCCGCGGGTGCCCCGTCGTCCGTGACATTGATACCGGCTCCCATACCTGGCGCTGGCTACGCGCTGAGATTGGCGGCATCAGCTTCGACGTGCGGCACCACGGTAGGACGGGCATGCGCGAGCACACCCGCAAAAGCTATGCGGCTCTGTACGCATGGGACATCTGGGCGACGTTCCAAACGTCAGGCGACGAGCCGCCCGACATCGCAGTCAGATCGCACAAGCACACATATATGGATTCGGGGCCGGACCACCGCGGTGTCACGCGCGCCATAGCCTGTCCGGCGTGGCAGCTCTCATCTGAGTGGGTCCACTCCAAAGCAATCGAGAGCCTAGCCGATATCGGCGGCGTGGTCTTCGTCGTCAGGAATGGAGACGTGGCAATCCGGCCACTGCTCTACAAGCCAGACAGGCCGACAGTCTGGAGTCCCAAATGACCGAAGGTGAGTTGCTGGCGGAGCTCGCGTCGGTACTCGCGGAGGCTGCGCCCGAAAACGCATTCACGGCACGCGAGCTCCGCAAGCTGACTGGCTGGGGTCACGCGAAACTGCGCGACCGGCTCTATGCCCTCGATGATGCGGGCCGGCTCGACGTTCTGACGGTTACGCGGCCTACGCTTGGGGGTGTGATGAGGCCAACACAGGCGTACCGGCTCAAGCCGTCAGGATCGCCGTAGCATCGTTCCCGTGCCAGTGATCAGCCACCCCATGTCGATCCGCTCGCCCTGACCAGACAGCACACGAGCCATCGCCTCGAGGTACTTGTGATGTGGAGTCGTGCGGTCGTTCTCCCACTCAGACACGCGGGTCCCTGCGCCGACACCCACCGCGTTCGCGAACTCTGGTTGCGTCATGCCGAAGTGCTTGCGCGCGGCGCGAATGCGCCCGCCGAGCGTGTTACGCATTAGCGTTCAACAGCTCGTAGTCGCTGACCTCGCCAGCGGCAATTCTGCGGATGACGGTGAGCCGTAGCGCGTCCTCATTCGATGGTCCGGTCATCGGACCCTCGCCCGTCAGGAGCCAGTGACCTGAACACGCGAAAAGCGAGGGCATAGCCATCAGTTTTCTTGCTGGTGGCGAGGTTTTGCCCGTTTCCCAATCGCTAACGCGGGAGCCAGAGCCGAGGCCC
>Ga0255047_10000831_pt1 | contig 24696 bp, 22 predicted proteins | sample JV7_2_1_MG_FD_183640 | JGI IMG/M metagenome (GOLD analysis project Ga0255047, IMG submission 183640) | Seawater microbial communities from Jervis Inlet, British Columbia, Canada - JV7_2_1 | ecosystem: Environmental > Aquatic > Marine > Inlet | place: Canada: British Columbia | collected 2016-10-06 | reverse complement strand
CGCCTCATTCGGGTTGGGCGATCCAATGCTGCAGGGCCCGCGGCGTCGTCTTGTGATGGACGAAGCCGCCGGTTGGCGCTACATCAACACGGCTGTGTGAGTTCGGCCCGACGACTACGATCGAGTCCACCATGTCGTACTTGTCGCATCGCTCCGCTGCCTCGGCCTTCTCGGTGCAGTCGCTCGCCTCGGTCGGCTCGGTGGCATCGGTCGCCTCCGCCGCATCGATCGCCTCGATCGGGTCGGCCGGTTCGATCCTTTCGATCGGGTCGGCCGGATCGATCCTCTCGTTGGAGTCCGCCGGATCGCTGTTGTCGGTCGGGTCGTCCGGCTCGATCCTCAGCTACGGCAGCGACGGGTCGATCCTGCACTGGAACGGCGAAAGAATGAATTCGGCGAAGGTGCTCGCCAACTGTGGTCTGATCACATTGGTCGGACTGGTAGCCGGCCTCGTCACAGCGACGGTCGCCCGCCGCCTGCGATAGCCGACGTGCAACACACTGAATGCCATTCGATATAGCGAACGGACTCAAACTATGCAAGGCAAAGAGCTCGCCGACACGGCCGCCGACTCCACCAGCAAATCACAGGTGCTTGACTCCGGACGTCAGCTGAGCGCAGCGATTCGTGATGCGCTTGCAGACGCGGACTTCGGTCGAGCGCGCTTGCTCGCGGTCGAAGGTGACGGCGTTGCCCGCGATCTCGCCCACGAGTACACACAAATGCATCGCGGCCTAGGGTTCACGCTGCGCGCCTTGATCGGGCAGCTCGCCGACTACCCAACCGGTAACGATGTAGCGAGCCTGATCGTTGTCTTGACCCGCCTGTGCAGCGCTTACGACGACACGGAGATGGTTGCACCGGAGGGCGACCCAGTCGCGCCGACGTTGGCGATGGTGCTCGAGCGCGCCGGATCGCTTATTGATGAGGGCGAACCGACCTTCGCACATGATCAATCTCGACGGGCCGACGAGGTCATCGCAGCCATCGGCGAGGCCGACGTCGCTCTGGCTCTTGACCTTCTCGCCGAGAAGCAATCCGTATATCGCCGCATCCACGATCCGATGATTCGCTTCATGGCAGATGTGTTCGCCTGGGTCCTTGCGCAGTCCGGGCCGAGCGGGTTGGTCGACTTCCATGTCGAGACTGCGAGCCAGCAGCGCGCCGGATTCGAAAAGTGGGAGCACCTACCAGCCGATGAGTTCGCTCGGGTAACAGCGTTTCTGCTGCGCCAACACCTTGGCGAGATCGATCTTTCGGAGGACTCGGAAAAGTACACGATCCACCAATCGCCATGTGGCAGCGGTGGACAGCTGCAATTGAACGGCGCCTACACCGGACGAGACGCCCTGCCCGTTGTGCAAACGCCAGGGCCACTGACCTTTGGCGAGACCCGCATGCCGGTCTACTGCACCCACTGTGCGATCTGGAACGGAAGCGTGACGCTGAGGTGGTTCGGGCGGGCCCAGTGGGTGTTCGAGAATCCAGCTCAACCCGATGGAACCTGCACCCTCCACATCTACAAGTCGCGAACAGCTACTCCCGAGGACTACGTGAGGCGAGTCTCGCTCCCAGACGGAGGAGCGGTCGAATGATGCTCGATGGAACGGTCGCGGTGATCACGGGTGGAGCGAACGGCATCGGTGCCCAGACCGCCCTTCGTTTCCTGCGGGAAGGGGCCCAGGTCGTGATTGGCGACCTCAACGCGGACAACGCCGAGCGCCTGCTCGCTGAAGCGGCGGCGGAAGGGTATGCAGAAGCGGTGCGGTTCCGCCGTACCGATGTCTCTGACGAGGCCGACGTCGAGGCAATGTTCGACGTCGCCCTGTCTGCGTTTGGTCGGCTCGACTGCGTCTTCAACAATGCGGGGATTGGCGGGGTGTTTGGCCCAATCGACGAGACCGGTGTCGAGGAGTGGGATTTCACCCTCGCCGTTCTGTTGCGCGGCACCTTCCTCGGTATGAAACATGGGGCGCGGATCCTGAAAGACCAAGGGAGCGGCGGGTCGATCATCTCCACCTCTTCGGTGGCCGCGTTCAGCGGCGGAGCAGGTGCACACTGCTATTCGGCAGCCAAATCTGGCGTGGTGAGCCTGACCCGCACGGTCGCCATCGAGCTTGCGCCACATCGCATCCGCGTAAATGCCATTGCTCCCGGCCCGCTGATGACCGAGCTCTATCACCGCGGCCGTACCGAGCAAGCCGAGCGTTCGATCCTCGATCGTCAGCCCTGGCCTGTCGCAGGACAGGCATCCGATATCGCGAGCATCGCCCTATTCCTCGCCTCGACCGATGCTGGCTTTGTCACCGGCGAGACAATTGTCGCCGATGGTGGGCTGCTAGCTCGCGGGCCGGCGCTGTTCGGTGACGGCGAGGCGAGCCGAATCATCACAACGGCAGGCGTCGATCGAGGAACGACCGGCGAACCGTCCCACTCGAGCCCACCCCGCGGCTCGGGCGATACGAAGTCGATCTAGGAGCTTCCCCTGTGGATTCAGAACCTGATGAAGCTGTTCTTGCAAACGCCGAGCTGAGTCTCGACCTGTTACGCACGATGTTGTTGATCCGATCGGTCGAGGACGCGTGGGGCGACGCCTACCTCAACGAAGAGATCGACGGCATTCCACCCTCTCTATCGACCGGGCAGGAGGCGGTCTCGGCCGGCGCCTGCGCCGCGCTCGGCGATGGTGACTTCGTGTTCACCACCCACCGCGGGCAGGCTCCTCAAGTTGCCCGCGGCCTGAGCGTCGAGCGGATCCTTGCCGATCTCTACTGCCGCCGCACTGGCTACAACAAGGGCAAGTCGTATCACGTGACCGATGTCAGCTCCGGTGTCGTTGGCATGGGCGGCATCGTCGGCGCTCACGTGCCAGTCGCGGGAGGCATGGCGCTCGCCCAAAAGATGGATGGCGGGGATCGGGTCAGCGTCGCCTTCTTCGGCGACGGGGCGAGTAACGAAGGAGCCGTTCACGAAGCGGCCAACCTGGCGGCCATGTGGGAACTCCCATTGGTGTTGCTGTGCGAGAACAATGGCTACTGCATCACCCAGAGGGTGAGCGATGCGGTGAAGGCGACGTCGATTGCCGAGCGGGCCATCGGCTACGGGATCCCTGGCGAAGTCGTGGACGGCAATGACCCACTCGCGATGTACGACGCGGTCAGCCGGGCCGTTGCCCGAGGTCGTTCGGGTATAGGGCCGACGCTCATCGAGGCTTGCACGCTGCGACTTGGAGGCCACCTCGTCCACGATCACCAGCGATATCGCCCAGCCGAGGAGATCGCCAAGGGTTGGGAGCAGTGTCCGATTACCCGCTTGCGTGATCGGTTGCTCGCGGCGGGCCTGCTGACCACCCCGGACTTCACACGGATAGAAACAGCCGTGCGCGCCGAGGTTGAAGAGGCGGTCGAGTTCGCCCGACGTAGTCCGTACCCCGAAATCGAGGAGGCCCACGATGACATCTGGGCCTGACCAAACACAGCTGTTCGACCGGCGGATGTTCCGCAGCGGCGCACCGGTGCGGAGCGAAGAGCGCACCTGGCCGACGGTGCGGGGAGCGATCAATGAGGCGATACGAGAGGAGATGCGTCGCGACCCCGGGTTGTTCCTGATGGGAGAAGACATCGCTGGTGCATCACCGTTCGGTGTTACCGCTGGCCTCGCTGACGAATTCGGTCTTGAACGGGTACGCGACGCCCCATGCTCGGAGGTGGCGGTGATGGGCGCCGCGATCGGTGCGGCGATGGCCGGTCGCCGAGCGATCGTCGAGTTCCAGTTCGGTGACTTCATGTCCGTGGCGATCGACCAGCTCACGCATCAGGCTGCGATGCTGAGGTATCTGACCGGTGGGCAGGTCTCTGTCCCGATCGTGGTCCGCCTCCCGTGCGGGGGCCTTCAAGGAACCGGCCCCCAGCACGCCCAATCGCTGTACTCGTGGTTTGCCCACGTTCCCGGAATCAAGGTAGCTCTGCCCGCAACCGCATTCGACGCCAAGGGTCTGATGAAGACCGCCATTCGAGATGACAATCCCGTGCTGTTCTTCGAACACAAGGCCCTCTATCGCACGCGCTTGCCGGTGCCTTCCGAATACAGCGACGATACTCACGTGATCCCGTTTGGACAGGCGGCCATCCGTCGCGAGGGTTCCGATCTCACTATCGTTGCCACGCTCGCCATGGTGCACCACGCTCTGGCAGCGGCCGGCGAACTCGCAAGTGAGGGCATCTCGGTCGAGGTCATCGATCCGCGAACACTCGTGCCATTCGATACCGACACGATCGTGAGCTCGGTGCGCAAGACGGGGAGGCTGCTGGTCGTTGACGAGGCCTACGAGAGTTTCGGAGTCCACAGCGAAGTCATCGCAACGGTTGCCGAACAGGCCTTCGATGCCCTGTTGAAGCCACCGCGCCGAGTGGGCAACCCCGGTGTCCCGGTGCCTTTCGCGCCCCCACTCGAGGCCGCGGTGCTACCGGGACGCGACAGGATCGTGCAGGAAGCGCGTGCGCTCGTCGCGCCCGACAGCTAGTCGTGGCATGGATCACGATGCCGTGTAGATGATGGTGTGAACGGGGCATAACGGATCTCACACCCACGGGTCACTCCCAGGGGGGTATCGACTGGACCATCGCAGAGGGCTCACCTCACTCGGTCCGAGCTGGTTCACGACTGGGTGTCGAGGTGGGCGACCACGTCGCCGATCGCGATGTCGACGCGTTCGCCGGTCTTGCGGTCCTTGACCTCGACGGTGCCCTCGCTGATGCCGCGTCCGACCACGACGATCGTCGGGACACCGATCAACTCGGCATCCTTGAAACGTACGCCCGGAGAGACGCCTTGGCGGTCGTCGAACAGCAGGCGTAGCCCCGCCGATTCGATCTCGGTCGCCAACTGCTCGGCGGCCGGCCTTTGTGGGCCTCCTTCCTTGCCGGCGATCACCAGGTGCACATCGGCCGGCGCAACTTCGCGTGGCCAACACAGGCCGTACTCGTCGTTGTTCGTCTCGGCCAGGGCAGCCACCGCACGCGAGACGCCGATGCCGTACGAACCCATCGTGGGCGTGACCTGCTTGCCGCCCTCATCTTGAACGGACAGGCCGAGCGACTCGGCGTACTTGCGGCCGAGCTTGAAGATGTGACCCATTTCGATGCCACGCGCGATCTCGACCGGCGACCCGCAGCTGGGACAGTCGTCGCCGGCTAGCACCTCGGCCGCCTCGATCACGCCATCGGCGGTGAAGTCGCGGCCGTAGGTGAGATCGATCACGTGCTTGCCCGGCTCATTTGCGCCGGTCACCCAACGACTGCCCACGACGATCCGCGGGTCGACCAAGAATCGGATTCCAGATGTGCCGGTCGAGCCCAGTGTCCCTGGTCCGATGTAGCCCTTCACCAGCGTCGGGTTGGCGGCGAAGTCCTGCTCGTCGAATGGCTCGAGCACCGCCGGTTCGACGTGTGCGCCGAGCCGCTTCTCGTCGATTTCGCGATCGCCGGGTACCCCGACCGCCAGAGTTTCGGTGCTGCCGTCGGGGTGACGCAGTTTGACGACGACGTTCTTCATCGTGTCGGCCGCGGTCCACGCGCCCTCGTCACGGGTGAACTCGGGGTGGGCGTTGAGATGATCGACGAGGGTCTGAATGGTTGGCGTGTCGGGGGTGTCCGAGACCCGCGCCACCGGCAGCCCGTCGAGCGCGATCGGGTCGGGAACAGGCACGTTGACGGCCTCGGTGTTTGAGGCGTAGTCGCACGTGCTGCAGCGCACGAAGGTGTCCTCACCGACATCGATCGGAGCGAGGAACTCCTCGGAGGCCGAGCCACCCATCGCCCCCGACATCGCCGACACGATCACGGTGGGGAGGCCGAGCCGCTCGAAAGTCTTGATGTAGGCGCTGCGGTGCAGGTGATACGACCGGTCGAGGCCCTCGTCGTCGATGTCGAAGCTGTACGAATCCTTCATCACGAACTCGCGACCGCGCAGCAGGCCCGCCCTCGGTCGGGCCTCGTCGCGGTACTTGGTCTGGATCTGATAGATGTGCAGGGGAAGATCCTTGTACGAGCCGTATAGGCCCTTCACCAGAAGCGTGAACATCTCCTCGTGGGTGGGTGCCAGCAGGAAGTCGTTGCCGTGGCGGTCCTTGAGGCGGAACAGGTTGTCGCCGTACTCGACCCAGCGATTGGTCGCCTCGTAGGGCTCCTTGGGAAGCAGGGCCGGGAAGTGGACCTCTTGGAATCCGGCGGCGTCCATCTCCTCGCGGATGATCCGCTCGACGTTGCGGTACACGATCCACCCCAGCGGTAACCAGGTGAAACCACCCGGCGCAGCGCGCCGGATGAAGCCGGCCCGAACGAGCAGGCGATGGGAGGCAACTTCGGCGTCGGAGGGGTCGTCGCGAAGAGTGCGGAGGAAGAGGCTGGACATGCGTAGCACCCCGGCAAGATACCCCCCAGTCGAGGTATACTCGGGTGTTCCTATTTGGTTTGGTTACCGAAAAGGCGTGGGCTCGTCCCACGCCTTGTTTTGTGAAAGGAGGCAATTTGACATGACCGATAGCCCCGTCATCCAGCGTGTTCGCGGCATCATCGAGCCGATTGCCTCCGATCTCGACCTCGATCTGTACGACCTCGAGCAACGTGGTGGAACTTTACGGGTCACGATCGACGCTCCCGTCGGCTCGAAAGATGGCCTCGACATGGAGAAACTGGCATTGGCGACACGCCTGATCTCGCGCCAGATGGACCACGAGGATCCAATCCCCGGCAAGTACACGCTCGAGGTCACAACGCCCGGCGTTGAGCGCACCCTGCGCCTGCCGCAACATTTCCAACGCGAGATCGGCAAGGCCATCACCATCCGTCTCGCCGACGTCGACGCCGAGCAACGCCGATTCGAAGGTTTGCTCGTTGCCGCCGACGAGACCACCGCCACTGTTCGGGTCGGCGATCCCGCCGAGGCCGTCGATCGTGTTGTCGAGCTCACCTCGATCGATCGTGCCCGCACGGTGTTCGTGTGGGGTCCGCAGCCCAAGCCGGGCGGCAAGGGAACGTCGAAAAAGAAGCCATCGCAGAAGTCGAAGCCATCGCACAATTCGAAAAAGGAGTCATCGTGAGCAATCTCGACATGAGCGAAGCCATCCGCCTCCTCGCCCAGGAAAAGGGCATGTCGGAGGACGACCTCCTGCACGTGCTCGTCGACGCCCTCGCGAGCGCCTACAAACGCCGGCCCGGCGCCGCCGACGAGGTGATCGTCGAGGTCAACCCAACCTCTATGGATTTCACGTTCACCGCCTATGACCTTGACGAAGACGGCAACTGGATCAACGAGCGTGATGACACCCCAAAGCGCGAGGAGTTGGGCCGAATTGCCGCCCAGACGTTCCGCCAGGTGATGGGCCAACGGATTCGCGAGGTCGAACGCGACCGCAAGTTTGAGGAGTACGCCAACCGCGAGGGCGACATCGTCACCGGCATCATCCAGCAGACCGACACGCGATATACCCTGCTCGACCTCGGGCGCGTCGAGGCGCTGTTGCCGCAGGCCGAGCAGGTTCCCTACGAGCGCCCCAATCCGGGCGACCGATCAAAGGCCTACATCGTCGAGGTCCGCAAGACCGCCAAAGGCCCGCAGATCGTCGTGTCGCGCACTCACCCCGGCCTGATCAAGCGCCTGTTCGAGCTCGAGGTGCCGGAGATCGCCGATGGCATCGTCGAGATCAGGGCCTGCGCACGCGAGCCAGGCCATCGCACCAAGATCGCCGTGTGGTCCAACGACCACAACGTCGACCCGGTCGGCGCCTGCGTCGGCGCCCGCGGGGCACGAGTCCGGATGGTCGTCAACGAGCTGCGCGGCGAGAAGATCGACATCGTGCCGTTCAGCGAGGATCTTGCCGACATGGTCGCCAAGGCGCTGTCGCCGGCCAAGGTCACGCAGGTCAACATCTCCGAAGACGGCACGGCTGCCGACGTGATAGTGCCCGATCATCAGCTCAGCCTGGCGATCGGTCGCGAAGGACAGAACGCCCGCCTGTCGGCACGTCTGACCGGTGTGCGTGTCGACATCCGTTCCGAGTCGCAAGTCGCCGAGGGCGTGCCCGCCGGCGGGTACCTCGAGGCCCACGTCGAGTATGCCGAGGGCGAATGGCGCGAGAACGCCGAAAGCGGCGAGATGGAGTGGCACGCCGCCGACGGTTCGGTACTCAGCCAGACCGAGTGGGTCGAACAGACCGAGGGCGCAGTGGCTGAGGACGCTGATCAGGCGATCGAGCAGGCAGCTCGCGAATCCGCCGCTGATTCACCCGAAGCCGAAGCGTCGACCGAAGAGGGCGAGCCCGAACCCGAAGCGACGACCGACGGGGGCGACACCGAAGTCGAAGCGTCGACCGAAGAAGGTGAGCCCGAACCCGAAGCGACGACCGACGGCGGCGACCCCGACGAAGCGGCGATCGAAGAGGGCGAGCCGGAAGCCGAAGAAGAACCGGTTGGCCAGCCGGCCGATGGGTCTGGTGACGAGGGAGATGACGCGGCCCAGTGACCAGCACCTCCCGATCCGCACCTGCATCGGCTGCCGACAACGGCGCCCGCAGGCCGAGCTGCTGCGCTGCGTCATCGACGCCGACAGATTGGTTCGGATCGACCGCCATGCCCCCGGTCGGGGCGCATGGCTGTGCGGTGCTGGGTGTATCGAACCGGCCCGCCGCCGCAAGGCGTTCGATCGTGCCTGGCGCACTGCGGTGCCCGCCTTATCGATCGAGCGGTTTACCGACGAGATGACCGAAAACATGAACTGAACGACCGGGTGGGGAACGACTCCACCCATGCGAGACTGCAGAGACGACGAAAGGTTGACACCAAGCGTGGCGAAGAACATTCGGGTACATGAACTAGCGAAGGATCTCGGCATGACCAATGCCGAGGCCGTCGACCTGTGCGGAAAACTTGGCGTACCCGTCAAGAGCCATTCATCATCGCTGCAGGAGGCTTACGCCGACATGGTGCGTCGGCGCGCCGAGCGCGATGGTCTGACCCGGCCCGAACAGCCGCCCGATCCCGAGTCCGAAGTGAAGGCGGCCAAGAAGGCCGCCGCCAAGAAGACGGCCGCCAAGAAGGCGGCTGCCAAGAAGACGGTCGCCAAGAAGACGGTCGCCAAGAAGACGGTCGCCAAGAAGACGGTCGCCAAGAAGACGGTCGCCAAGAAGACGACCGCAAAGAAGACGACCGCAAAGAAGACGACCGCCGCAGACGTAGAGCCCGCCGCCGAGGCAACGCCCGCCGAGGCGGCCCCTGCCGAAACCGCACCTGAGCCGGAGCCGACCACCCCCGTAGCCGAAGCGCCCACCGATGCGTCCGCGCCCGAAGCAGATGCTCAAGCGCCGCAAATGATCTCCAGCCATGGTCCAGAAGTGGCAGAGCCGGCGGAAGCGCCGCAAATGATCTCCAGCCACGGTCCAGAAGTGGCAGAGCCGGCGGAAGCGCCGCAAATGATCTCCAGCCACGGTCCAGAAGTGGCAGAGCCGGCGGAAGCGCCGCAAATGATCTCCAGTCACGGTCCAGAAGTGGCAGAGCCGGGGGAAGCGCCGCAAGTGATCTCCAGTCACGGTCCGGAATCGGTCGACCACAGCGATTCGGGTCGCATCGTTTCCAGTGCCCGGCCCGACCCCAAGTCGGCCGACGTGGCGACCGAGCGCTCCGATGCGCCCGCTGCCAAAGCCTCGCCGCCCAAGCCGTCCGCTCCGCCGCGTTCGGTCGCTGGTAAGCAGATTCCGCCGCCTCCCGGTCGCCCCGTGTCGTCGTCCGGTAAGCCGATTCCGCCACCTCCCGGATCGGCTCGCCCGGCGGGCGCCCGTCCGGCAGGTGGTCCAGGTGGTCCAGGTGGTCCAGGTGGTCGGTCCGGTGGCTATGCCGGTCGTCCCGGCGGCGGTCCCGGCGGTGGTCCCGGTGGTTTTGCAGGTCGGCCAGGTGGTGGCGGACCAGGTGGCGGCGGACCAGGTGGCGGCGGACCAGGTCGCCCAGGTGGCGGTCGTCCCAGTGGTCAACGTCGGCCACCCCGCCGCAGCAAGCGACGTCGTCGTCGCGATCGCGACGAGTTGCAGCCCCAGGAGCAGTCGTACACGGCGCATGACGCACCCGTGCCAGAGGGCACGATTGTCGTCGAGCGCGGTGTGTCGGCACAGGAGTTCGGCCCCAAGCTGAGCCGCACAGCGGGTGACGTGATCAAGTTCTTGCTGCAACACGGCGAGATGCTGACGGTCACCATGGGCCTCTCCGACGAGCACATGGAGCTGTACGCGCTCGACCTCGGGGCAGACCTGTTGCTGGTCGATCCGGGCCAGCAGCAAGAGGTGAAGCTGCAGGCGCTGTTCGATGACAGCGATGACGACGACGAGGAGCTGCTGCAGCCGCGCCCGCCGGTGATCACCGTGATGGGCCACGTCGACCACGGCAAGACCACGGTCCTCGACCGGATCCGCAATACCAACGTGGTCGACGGTGAAGCTGGTGGCATCACGCAGCACATCGGCGCCTACACCGTCGAACGTGACGGTCATCAGCTCACCTTCATCGATACGCCAGGCCACGCAGCCTTCACACAGATGCGTGCCCGCGGCGCCGACGCGACCGACGTTGTTGTGCTCGTCGTCGCCGCTGACGACGGAATCATGCCGCAGACGATCGAGGCGATCAACCATGCTCGTGCGGCCGACGTGCCGATTGTGGTTGCGGTCAACAAGATCGACAAGGACAACGCCGATCCGCAACGCGTCATGACCGAACTCGCCGAACACGAGCTCATCCCCGAGTCCTGGGGCGGCGACACGATCGTCGTCGAGATGTCAGCATTGCAAGATCTCGGTGTCGACGATCTGCTCGATCAGTTGAACGTCGTCTCCGAGCTCGAAGATCTCCGCGCCAACCCGACCGGTCGCGCCAAGGGTATCGTGCTCGAGGCCAACCTCGATAAGGGCCGCGGTCCAGTTGCCACGATCCTGGTCGACAAGGGCGAGCTGAGGATCGGTGACCCGATCGTCGCCGGCCCGGCGTGGGGCAAGGTGCGGGCAATGATCAACGACCGTGGCGAAAACGTGAAGGTTGCCGGTCCTTCGACACCTGTTGAGGTGCTCGGCCTGGGGTCGGTGCCTGAAGCGGGCGACGAGTTCCGCTCCGCCCCCGACGAGAAGATCGCTCGCACGGTCGGCGAGGCCCGCGAGTTCCATCGCCGGGTCCGCGACCAGCGCGGTGATGCCCGCGTCAAGACTGGAGTGAAGCTTGAAGACATCTTCGATCAGATCCAGAGTGGCGATTCGGCGACCCTCAACCTGATTCTCAAGTCCGACGTACAGGGCTCGCTCGAGGCCGTGACCGAGAGCCTCCGCAAGCTTGGGCGCGACGAGGTCGACCTGACCTTCGTGCACCGGGCCGTCGGCGGAATTACCGAGAACGACATTTCGCTGGCCGCCACCACGAACTCCACGATCATCGGATTCAACGTGCGTCCCGACCGCAAAGCGCGAGTAGCCGCCGACGTGCAAAACGTCGAGATCCGTACCTACGAGATCATCTACAAGTTGCTCGAAGACATCGAGCAGGCGATGGTCGGCATGCTGGCGCCCGAGTACGAAGAGGTCGTCACCGGCGACGCCGAGGTACGCGAGATCTTCCGGGTGCCCAAGCTCGGCGCGATCGCCGGCTGTCTGGTGCACAACGGTGTCATCACTCGTGGCTCCAAGGTTCGATTCCTGCGCAACGGCACGATCATCTGGAAGGGTTCCGTGCAATCGCTGCGGCGATTCAAGGACGATGCGCAGGAGGTCCGTGCGGGCTTCGAGTGCGGAATCGGCCTTTCCGACTTCCAGGATCTCAAACCGGGTGACGTGATCGAAACCTATGACGAGCGTGAGATCGCTCGCACGCTGAACTGACGATCTAATGGCAGGGCGCGGACGCCGTTCTCCGGGTGGTAACAGAGCGGGCCGCAGTGGCGGCCACAAGTACCCGCGTTCGGCCCGGGTCGGGGAGACGTTGCGAGAGATCATCGCCGAAGAGCTGGTACGCATCGACGACGACCGTCTGGCCTTCGTGACGGTCACCGGCATCGAGGTTGACAACGAACTCAATCGCGCCCACGTCTACTTCGACTCGCTGCAGGGTGAGGAAGGCGACGAGGAGATCACCGATGCGCTCACTGCGCACCGCAGTCGGCTGCAGTCGTCTATCGCCAAACAGATTCGGGCCAAGAAGACGCCGATCCTCGACTTCCGGCCCGACATCGCGTTGCGCTCTGCCGAGCGGATCGACGACATCCTCCGCGAGGATCGTCAGCGCCGTGGCCAGGCGTAAGCCAGCGATCACACACGGCCTGTGCGTCGTCGACAAACCGGCAGGGATCACCAGCCACGACGTCGTCGGTCTGCTGCGCAAGCGCTTTCACGAGCGTCAGGTCGGCCACGCCGGCACACTCGACCCCGATGCAACCGGGGTGCTCGTCGTCGCTGTCGGCATGAGCACCAAGCTCTTGCGGTTTGTCGAGAAGACCACCAAGCGCTACGGCGGCGAGGTTGTGCTCGGCACCGAAACGTCGACGCTCGACGCCGCCGGTGATGTGACGGCCACCTACGACATGTCCGGTGTCAGCCTCGAACAGGCCCGTCGGGTCGTCGCAGAGCATCTGCTAGGTGAGATCGAGCAGATCCCGCCGATGGTGTCGGCGATTCGGATCGATGGCAGACGACTCCACGAGCTGGCCAGGGAGGGGATCGAGGTCGAGCGTCAACCGCGACCTGTCACGATCCATTCGTTCACTGTCGACGATGGTCGACAGCCGGGCGTGTTCTCGATCGAGGTCGAGTGCTCTGCAGGCACCTACATCCGCACGCTCGCGGCTGATCTGGGGACGCTGCTCGGCGGTGGTGCCCACCTGCGCAACCTGCGCCGCGCTGCGGTCGGTGAGTTCGGTATCGACGAGGCCGGCTCGCCGGATGCATGCGAGCTGCAGCCCGTCGAAACGACGGTGCGCGGTCTCGAGCGGGTCGATATCGATGCGGCCACTGCTTGCCTGGTTGGGAACGGCCGCGTGCTGCGGAGATTCGCAGGCGTGGTCGGCGCCGGGCCGTGGGCCGTGTTCGGGCCAAACGACGTACTGTTGGCGGTCTACGAGGACTTCGGATCCGATCAGGCAAAGCCATCGGTCGTGTTACCGACGGCGATCGACCGGTAGGGTCCTTGGCCGTGCTGGTCGTCACCGATGCAAGTTCTGTACCGTTTCCGAACGAGCGCACGGTGGTCACGATCGGTGCATACGACGGTCTCCATCACGGCCATCAGTCGGTGATCTCAGAGGTCCGCAAGAGGGCTGCTGCGATGGGCGCCCGGTCGGCGGTCGTCACGTTCGACCGCCACCCTGCCACGATCGTACGCCCCGAGTCGGCGCCAAAGCTGTTGACGGATCACGACCAGCGGATGGAGCTGCTCGAGCAGACCGGTATCGATGCCGCAATCGTGTTGCCGTTCGACGAGGTCCAGTCCCAAGAGTCACCGCTGGCTTTCGTCGAGCGCGTGTTCTTCAAGTGTCTCCATGCCGAGTTTGTGGTCGTGGGTGAGGATTTTCATTTTGGTCGCAACCGTGAAGGCAACGTCGCACTGTTGAGCGAGTACGGGCAGACGTACGGATTCGGGGTGATGCCGATTGACCTGGTCGCTCGTGATGACGACATCGACGAGCCGGTCAGTAGCACGGCGATACGGCGCGCGCTCGCCGGTGGCAATGTGGCATTGGCGAGTCAAATGCTCGGCCGCCCGTTCGAGGCCCGTGGCAAGGTCGTGGTCGGCGACAAGCGTGGCCATCTGCTCGGATTCCCTACCGCCAATGTCGAGGTGTCGAATCTGGTGTGCCTCCCTGCGGACGGCGTCTACGCCGGCTGGTATGAGCGACCCGACGGCATCGTGCATCCGTGCGCCATCAATCTCGGACGACGCCCCACCTTCTACGAGCACGCCGACAGCTCGCTGCTAGAGGCCCACCTGCTCGATTTCGACGGTGACCTGTATGGCGAGGCGGCGAAGGTGCGGTTCGTCGATTTCTTGCGCTCCGAGCGCAAGTTCGATGGCATTGAGTCCCTGATCGAGCAACTCCAGGTCGACATCGCCCACACCCGCCAGATCCTGAGCTGACTCTCCTGAGCTGACTCGACCGGGATGTTACTTGCGTGCGGTCACTACCACGACCGGGCGTCGGCCCAGATCGCGGTTGATTACTTCGGTAGACGTGAAGCTGTGGGCGGTGAGCAAGGCAGCGAACGTGTCGGCTTGATCAGCGGTCCAACCGTGGCTGGCATTCCCGGTGGCGCCGGGCTGTGTCCGCTTCTCTAGCGCTATGAAGGTGCCGCCAGGTCGAAGCACCCGCTTCACCTCGGATATTCCGGCGTCGAGTTCGGGCCAATGATGTACGGATGCCAGCGACCAGCACACAGTCACCGAATCGTCGGCCGTGGTGAGGTCCTCGGCCCCGGCGCACAGCCAATCGATCTCACCTTTGGGCCTGCGCAGCCGGGTCAGCAGCCGGGCCAGACGAAGCATCGGTTGTGAAGGATCGACACCGGTGACCCGAGCGCTGTGACGTCCGGCCAAACGGGCTGCGGTGCCCGGACCACAGCCGATGTCGACTATGTGGTCGGTGGCGTCGAGGTCGGCGAGGTCGGCGACCAGTCGCGCGTCGCGGCCACGTCCGATGATCATCGTCAGTCCGGCCACGTAACCGAAGATGCCGGAAAACTGACGATAGTGAGCGTGGTGATTGGGGGCGAGGTCTGCCATCGAGGCGGACACTACCTGTGTGCTGGTCGAGATCACGCTCAGCCTGATCGGCGCTCAGTTCGCTGCGGCTTGACAACATCACCGGCATAGTGGTCGATGCCGGGTGGCCCGCTCAGAGGGTCGGGCGTGATTTCGCGTGTCGATATCGAGTGGGCGTGTTCGTAGTTAGGTCACGGAGTGTTGCCGCACGCCGGTCAGTCGGGGTTGTGGGAGTCGAGGATGTACTTGAGCGGGCGGTGTGGCGCTGGTGGCAGCTCGACGGAGATCTCATCGCCGGGCGCCACGATGCCGTCGCTGAGCACGATCGCCATGACGCCGCCGATTCTGACGATGTTGCCGTCGCTGTCGCGGTAGCGCAGTAGCGTCATCAGCCCGTCTTGGAAGTCGTTGATCTGGACGCACGGATTGCGAAGACCCGTCAGCTCGATGGCCGCCTCAGGGCCTAGCCTCAACACCGTTCGGGTGGGAAGCGAGAGAAGGTCAAGGCCCCGCGTCGTGATGTTCTCACCCAGGTCACCGGGGTCCACTTGGTGACCGTGCTCAGCTACGAGGGCGAAGAGTTCCTGATGGATGAGGTGTACCTGACGGAGGTTTGGCTGGGTGTGGTCTCGCCGAACCAGATAGCTGTGCTTCACCAGCTCCCCGGCGTGGGCATCGCCTTCGACACCGACGCCGGCGATGAGTCTGATCGATGCCAGGTTCGGCTTGCTAAATGAGTGTTCCAGCTTGGCGCTTACCGCGATGACCGAATGCGACATATCTCGATCGTAAGCCGCGGTGGCCTAGCTCGAAACGGTGACTGAGTGCCGGCTACGACAATGCCCAGGGCCTTCGATGGCGGTGGCTCGAAATCGCGAAACGGGCGAGGGCGCTTTCAACCGGGCCCAATCCTCACCTCAGCGTTCTCGGTATCAACCTTTCTCACAGCAACATGGTCGACGCAGCGGTTGCTCACATACTCATGGATGGAGCTCGACGCCTGGCGGCCTCGGTGACCTAGCGTCAGCGCGAGCGTCGCGCATCCAGCGAATCGATCAACTGGCCAGCAACAGGCAGATCCAGTTTGCCGCCGGTCGGCAGACTCCGATTGCAGCCGACAGGTGTCATCGCCCGACCCGGCCAGCTACCTGGCGCGGCCTCCACGTCTTCTTGACAGATTCTTTACGAACACCTGTTCGGTTCATGACACTTGACCTGGTACTCTGTGTCTCTCAACCTCGAACAGCCGGGAGGGCACGATGCGTAACGACGGAGTACTCGACACACTCACCTCGCTACTCGGCGCCGACCCAGATGTTGCTGATCGCGACCAGATTGGGGTGATGATCCGCCGCAACTCTCAACTGCGCGGCTGGGTTGATGCCGTCGATGTTCGCCTCACCCGACGATTGAAAGAACTCCAAGTCGAGGGCCGCTCTGAGGCTGCCGGGATGGCGTTGACCGACCAAGGCCGCCGCTCCGGCAAAGAAGCCAAGAACACCGAGAACCGCGAACAGATCTGTGCAGAGTTCCCCGCCCTCGAAGACGCCTTGGCCGTTGGTTCGGTGTCGGCGGATCATCTCGATGTGCTGGCGCGTTTGACACGCAACCTGTCCGATATCGAACGATCCGATCTGCACTCCGTCGGCGACGATCTGATTGAGTCGGCAACATCGGATTATGTTTCCGAGTTCGAACGCAAGACCCGCAACATCATCGACCACATCCGGGCGACACACGCACCGCGAGATGAAGCAGCCGAGTTGGATCGTCAACGCGCCGAGTCGAGCATCAAAGCTTGGGTCGACAAGATCTCAGGGATGCACAAAACCCTGATCACCTGCGACCCGATCCGCGACGCCGCCCTACACATTGTGATCGACGCCCAACTCGCCCGCCTCAAGCAACTCCCCGAGCACGCCAACACGGCGTTCGGGTCACTCCAAATCGACGCCCTCGTCGCTGCTGTCTCGAGCACCCAACCCGACCAGGCGAGAATCCCGGAGATCAGTGTGTTGATCGACCATCGGTCCGCCTGCCACGGGCGTCATGCCGACACCATTTGCGAAACATCCCCCGGCACACCGCTTCCGGTGTCGAGCGTGCAACGCATGTGCTGCGACGCCACGATCATCGGGATCACACTCGGCGACAACGGAGAAACCCTCAACGTCGGACGCCAACAGCGCACCGCAAGCCGAGCGCAACGCCGAGCCCTCCGAGCGATGTATCGCACCTGCGCTCACCCACACTGCGACACCAGCTTCGACCGCTGCCGGATCCATCACATCATCGCCTGGATACTCAACGGAAACACCGATCTCGAAAACCTGCTCCCACTATGTGAGCAACACCACCACCTCGTTCACGAAGGCAACTGGACACTCACCATGACCCCCAACCGGATCTGCACCTGGACCAGACCCGACCAAACGATCTGGAACAAGAGTCAAAGCATCAACCGCACCACACGAGCGCGATCATCTCCGAGACAGCCCGACCGAGATCCCGCCGACGTGTTCCGACAACCCAGCCTCTGTTAGATGGTTCGCTCAGCGCCGTCCCACCGCGTTGAGCACGAATCATGAGCCGGAAGCTGCCGGTTCCAAGGCGCCGAGCCCATCGACGCGCTCCCTCACGCCTCTCCCGCAGCCACCTTGGCGCGCACGATGTTCAGTGCCGAACCGGCCTGGAACCATTCGACCTGCTCGGGGCTGAAGGTGTGCTTGCCGGCGAAGTCGATCACCGAGCCATCTGGCTTGACGATCTGGCAGTGCACGTCTTGGCCCGGCACCGGCGGCAGGCCGAGGACATGGATGCGATCGTCCTCTTCGATCAGGTCGTAGGTTGCCGGATCGGTGAACGTGAGCGGCACCATGCCCTGCTTCTTGAGGTTTGTCTCATGGATGCGGGCAAAGCTGCGGGCGATCGCCACGAGTCCGAGACGAAAGCGCGGCTCCATCGCGGCGTGCTCTCTGCTGGAGCCCTCGCCCATGTTCTCGTCTCCGATTACGACCCACGGCTGACCCGCCTCGTGATAGTCCTTGGCGATCTCGGGGAAGCTTTGACGCTCACCGTTGAGCTGATTGATGCCGATTCCGATGATGCCCTCGTTGAAGGCGCTCACCGCTCCGATGTAGAGGTTGCCCGAGATGTTCTCGAGGTGGCCGCGGTACTTGAGCCAAGAGCCCGCCATCGAGATGTGATCGGTCGTGAACTTTCCTTGCGCCTTCACCAGAATCGGCAGGTTGAAGTAGTCGTTGCCGTCCCAGGCCGGAAATGGCTCGAGCAGCTGCAACCGGTCGCTGGTCGGGCTGATCGCGACATCGATATCGCCGGCGCCGGCGGGAGGAGCTGTGAACGTGTCTTCGCCGGGGTCATAGCCGGCATCGGGAAGCACTTGACCAACAGGGGCGTCGAGGCTGACTTCCGTGCCGTCGGGCGCCGTGATGGTGTCGGTGGTCGGGTCGAAATCGAGCTTGCCTGACAGAGCGATCGCCATCACGGTGTCGGGCGACGTCACGAATGCAAACGTGTTGCCTGAGCCGTCGTTGCGCTTCGGGAAGTTGCGATTGAACGACGTGACGATCGTGTTGGGCACAGAGGTGACCTGCTCGGGCCGACTCCACTGGCCGATGCATGGGCCACAGGCATTAGCGAGCACGGTGGCGCCGATGGCTTCGAGATCGGCCAGCAGTCCGTCACGTTCGATCGTGGAGCGCGTCTGCTCGGAACCGGGCGTGATCAGCAGCGGGACTTTGGCGGTCAGGCCCCTGGCGACAGCCTGCCGAGCGATCGATGCCGCCCGGGTTATGTCTTCGTACGACGAGTTGGTACACGAGCCGATCAGGGCGGCCGACGGCGTGAGCGGCCAGTCGTTGGCGCGAGCCTCGGCTCCGACGCCGGCGGAGCCAACCTTATGGGCGCGGTCGGGGGAGTGGGGGCCGTTGATCAGCGGCCTGAGCTGATCGAGGTCGATCTCGATCAGCTGGTCGTAGAGCGCGCCATCGTCGGGCCGCAGGTCGTCGCCGACGCGGTCGGCGGCGTCGGCGATCGCATCGCGCCCGGTGGCCCTGAGGTATTGCGCCATGTTCTGGTCGTAGCCGAACAGCGATGTGGTGGCACCGATCTCGGCGCCCATGTTGCAGATCGTCGCCTTGCCCGTGGCGGAGATGCTGTCCGCTCCCGGCCCGTGGTACTCGACGATCGCTCCGGTGCCGCCCTCGACCGTGAGCATCCGGGCAACCTCGAGGATCACGTCCTTGGGTGAACTCCAACCCGACAGCGTGCCTGTGAGCTTGACTCCGATCACCTTCGGCCAGCGAACATTCCACGGGAACCCGGTCATCACGTCGACGGCGTCGGCGCCGCCAACACCGATCGCCACCATGCCGAGCCCGCCGGCATTGGGCGTGTGGCTGTCGGTGCCGATCATCATCCCGCCCGGAAATGCGTAGTTCTCGAGCACCACCTGGTGGATGATGCCCGAGCCGGGACCCCAGAAGCCGATCTGGTACTTGGCCGACACGCTCTTCAAGAAGTCGTAGACCTCACGGTTGGTGTCGACCGCCACACCGAGGTCGATCTGTGCGCCGACCTTGGCCTGGATCAAGTGATCGCAGTGGACAGTCGAGGGAACCAAGGCCTCCGGCAACCCGGCTGTCATGAATTGCAGCAGCGCCATCTGGGCGGTGGCGTCCTGCATGGCGACACGATCGGGGTTGAAGTCGGCGTAACTGGCGCCCCTCTCGAGCTCTTGACCGTGGGCGTCGACGAGATGGTTGATCAGGATCTTTTCCGCCAGAGTGAGCGGGCGACCGAGCCGCTGGCGGCCTAACTGGGCGTTGGCAGGCAGCTTGGCGTAGACGGCTTCGACGAGTTCGATCGGGGTGCTGGCACTGACTGTCATGTAGACAACTATAATACAAGTTCTATGGATCCGGCAAAGACGAGCTCATCTCCCGTGTCGCCCTCTCCGGTGCGGCCCTCTCCGGTGTGGCGCGGCATCGATCATGTTCAGTTGGCGATCCCGCCGGGCGGTGAACCGCTCGCCCGAAACTTCTACGTCGACGTGCTCGGACTCACCGAGGTTGCCAAGCCGGTCGCCATGGCCGCTCGCGGGGGAGCCTGGTTCGAGGCAGGCGCCACGCGCATCCATGTCGGCGTCGAGGCCGACTTCAGACCAGCCAAGAAAGCCCATCCCGCATTGTTGATCGAGGGCCTGCATGAGTTCGTGCGATCCTCAGGCCTCGCCGTCCGTTGGAGCGACGAGATTCCCGGCACGGTGCGGTGCCACGTCGACGATCCATTCGGCAACCGGATCGAGCTGATCGACTTCGCGTCGGGCGACCGGTCATGAGACACATTCGATACCAGGAGATCGCCGACGAACTGCGCCAGCGAGCGCTATCCGCGAGCGCCGGGATGGTGTTGCCCAGCGAAGCCGAACTGTCGGCCGAGTTCTCGGCCAGCAGGGTCACGATCCGTCGGGCGCTCGAGATCGTGCGTGACGACGGGTTGATCGCCGCCCGCCAGGGATTCGGATGGTTCGTGGCGACCGAACCCGTGCGCCAACGGCTCGAACGGTTGGGCACGATCGATGAACAACTGACATCGAGCGGCAAGACGGCCGGGCGACATGTCATCGAGTTCGGGTTCGTGGCGCCCCCGCCACACGTACTTGCCGTGTTGGACGCCGACCGCGTGCTGGCCGTCAAGCGCGTCAGCCTCGCCGACGGGGCACCGTTCGCCGTGGTCACGGTGTGGTGTCCGGCCGCGCTCGCTCAGAAGCTGTCGATCGAGGACGTCGAACGCCGCCCATTCTTTGAGCTACTCGACGTCGAGTTGCGTGGCGCGACCCAGACGATCGGCGCCGAATCGGCCGAGCCGGCCGATGCCGAGCTGCTCGCCGTGCCGGTCGGAGCCCCGCTGCTGAAATGCAGCCGCATCACCACCGACCTCGACGGGTCGCCGGTGCTTGTGAGCGAGCACTTGTTCCCTGCCCACCGCACCGAATTCGTAGTCGACCTGCCGTTCGACGAACCCAGCATCACCCCAGCCGGCCTGCGCCTCGTCGATTGAACTGAGCTTCGCCCCAGGCGTAACGGAATGGTGTCTGACACCTTTCCGTTACGCGGCGTCTTACCAGCTATCCCAATGCGACAGTTCGGCGGCGGGAATCCGGCTCGCCAGCTTGAAGTCGGTGCCCTTCGTGTAGGCGATCGGGAACAGGCCGGCCTGGCTGTAACCATCGTGCGGGATCCCGAGCAGTTCGGCCGTCCTCTGCTCGCCGCCGTTGGCCAGATGCAACGACGTCCACGCCGATCCCAGGCCTCGCTCGCGCAATGCGAGCATGAAGCTCCACGCCGCAGGCAGGATCGAACCCCAGTAGCCGGCGGACGAGCCATGCTGATCGGGGCGGCCGGCCAGGCATGGGATCAGCAAGATCGGCGCCTCGGCCATGTGCTCGGCCAGATACGTGGCCGATTCGATCACCGCTGTCGCTCGGTCTGCTCGAGGGTCACCGTCTGAATGCCGAGGGCGCGGAGCGTTGGCATACTCGAAGAAGTTGGCAGCGTAGATCTCGGAGATCGCCTGCTTCTTGGCCCGATCCTCGATGAACATCCACTGCCAACCTTGGCTGTTCGAGCCGGTCGGCGCCTGCAAGGCGAGCTCGAGGCACTCCATCACAGTCTCGCGTTCGACCGGGCGATCGAAATCGAGTCGTTTGCGCACGGAGCGGGTCGTTGTCAGCACTTGGTCGGCGGAGAGATTGAGATTCATCCGCGAAGTCTGCCAGCTTGTCGAAAACTGGCTCGGACTGGACCTCGAGCCGGATCACCGTCCCGTGATGTGCGAAGCTTTCAGAATGTCTGATCGAGTCCCCAATGATCGAGTGAGCGTCACGATCTCCAATGGCATCGCCGATGTGCGCTTCACCCGCGCCGACAAGCGAAATGCCCTTGACAAAGCACAGTTTGCCGCCATCGAACAGGCCGGCGAGCAACTCAAGACGGCCGAAGGGGTACGCGTTGTCGTGCTGTCTGGCGAGGGCGAGTCATTCTGCGCCGGGCTCGACTTCTCGATGTTCGCCGGGTTGTCCGGCGACGTCGAACGGCCCGAGGATCAAGGCGGCGGCCCTGGCGATCTTCCAGACGGTCGGATCACGAATCACGGCCAGCAGATCGTCTGGGTATGGCAGGAGTTGCCGATGCCGGTGATCGCTGCAGTGCACGGGCATGCGCTCGGGGGCGGCTTCCAGATCGCGATGGGAGCCGACATTCGAATCGCCCACCCCGACACCAAGTGGTCGGTGCGCGAGGTGCACTGGGGCCTCGTGCCCGATATGACGGGCACCTTCATGCTGAGCCGGCTCGTGCGTTCCGATGTTGCTCGCGAGCTCACATACACGGCGCGGATGGTCGACGGCCGCGAGGCCTACGAACTCGGGCTCGTGACACGACTGAGCGACAATCCGTACGACGACGCGATGGCGCTCGCCGCACAGATCGCCGGTCATAGCCCAGGGGCCGTACGCGGCTCGAAGAAGCTCTTCAACCTGATGTTCGCCGACCGCGCCGAAGAGCAGTTTGCCGCCGAACGGCGCGTGATTGGAGAGCAGTTCAGCTCGCCCAATCAGGCTGAAGCGATCAAAGCCAACATGGAGCGCCGTCCGCCCAACTTCGTCGACTGATCACGTTCGTCGCAGCGGCAGCCTCAGACGCACAGGTCGGGCCCGGTCCCACCGCGGGCACATGTATCCCAGACGAGCACCCTGATCACGGTCGCCGGCGGACCGGTGTCGATCCAGACCGCCCATGTGGTCGACAGAATCGAATCGTCCATCGCCGGTACCTCGACGATCAGGAGGTTGGGACCACCGCGGTAACCGACCGCTGAGGAGCGACCGATGGTCGGGGCAACCTCGGCGTCGGGATCGGTCAGTTGGTCGACGATCAGTGCATCTATCGCCGCGGGGTCGGTTTCGGCGCCGACCCAGGCCAACACAGTGGCGGTATCGTCGCCGATCGCGTTGATGTCGGTCTCCTCGGTGAGCATCGCGGCGGGCCCGATCGGCAGCAGTGCCTCGAACAACTCGAACTCGACGCCGTACAGGGCGCACCGATCGACTCCATCGCCCGGATCGTCACAGCCGATCGACGTGCCGACGTTGACAGTGTCCCATCCTTCGTCGCCGACCGCGATCAGCACCCCGGCCCCGTCGGGAGGACCGGGCTGGAGAAACACGGCACCGATCGAAAAGAACGCCTCACCGGGCACGCAAACGATTCCGGTGGTCACCGTGCTACCGGTCGAGCCGGAGGCGGTCAGGGTCGTGATCGGCACCGTGCACCCGTTGGCGGGCAGGGTCCAGGAGGGATCACGGCGATTGAGCGTGACGGCGCCGGGTTCGGCGCCGACCTCGACCAGCCAGGGGACGATGCCGTCGAGCACGATGAACCCGCTGGCGTGGCCAGGGTCGCCACACCATTCGCTCCACCCGTCGTCGCCATCGATCGTGATCGCCACGCAGCGCATGCCGGTCGGGTCGATCTCGATCGCCCCGTCATAGGCCGACAGCCGCTCGACCTGAGCCACCCGATCAAGCGTGAACGGATGATCGGGGAAGTACTGGGACGTGATTGTCCAGCTCTCGTCCACCGGCCCACCGGGGACCGTCGTGGTCGTCGGCTCGGGCAACTCGGTCGTGGCCGGCAAGCTGGTGACCGGCAAGCTGGTGACCGGCACGGTCGCCGGAATCGTCGCCGGTAGCGATGTCGTCACATCGACGGTCGCCGGTTCGCCGGTGGCGGCGGTCGTGGTGGCGATTGTGGTCGCGACCGTGGTTGCGGTCCCCGTCGAGCTGGTGGTTATCTCGTCATCACGATTGCCGATCCACACCGCAAACCCGACCACCAGCACCAGCATCGCGGCGCCTCCGACGGCGACCGCAATCCTCGCCGCTCCCCGACGCCCGGGTGGCTCGGTCGCACCCGGTTCATCGATGTTGTGTCGACTCATCGCAATCTCCTCAGCTCCCCGCACGCGGGGCCCGCCAACCTGTAGCTAGATGGTCGGCAGCGCATGCGTTTCAGTTCTGGCGTCTGAACCCCTATCATGGTTCGTTCTTCGGGTCAGCGTCGCCCCGGCACCCACAATCCAACCCCGACTTTCGTGGAAGTGCATATTGCAGACGACCCCAGGGCCCACCGGCCTGTATGACCCGCGTTTCGAACACGACTCCTGTGGAGTCTCGTTCGTGGCACACATGAAGGGCCACCGCTCACACGAGTTGGTCCAAACCGGCCTGCTGGCGCTGACCAATCTCGAGCATCGCGGTGCCACGGGCGCCGAGCCCGACACCGGCGACGGCGCCGGAATCCTGCTTCAGGTACCAGATCGTCTGCTGCGTGGCTCGGTCGACTTCGAACTGCCCGCCGAGGGCGCCTACGCCGCCGGGGTCGTGTTCCTGCCCACAGACGACATCGCCGGTGACGAGGCGCAGGCCCAAATCGAGTCGATCATGACCCAAGAGGGCCTCACCGTGCTCGGCTGGCGCGATGTTCCCGTCAACCCTGACTGCCTCGGCAGAACGTCGCGCGCCGCAATGCCCGTGTTCCGCCAACTCTTCGTTTCGTCGCCGGGCGGCGAGGCGGGGATCGAACTCGACAAGCGCACATATGTCGCCCGCAAGCGCACCGAGCACGAGTTGGTCGGTGCGCACGAGTCGTATTTCTCATCGCTGTCGTCGCGGACGATCGTCTACAAAGGAATGCTCACGACACCGCAGCTGAGCGAGTTCTTCTTGGACCTGACCGACGAGAGGATCGAGAGCGCGCTGCTGCTGGTGCACTCGCGATTCTCAACCAACACCTTCCCGTCGTGGCCCTTGGCACACCCCTACCGGTACATCGCCCACAAC
>Ga0255047_10000830_pt1 | contig 24715 bp, 26 predicted proteins | sample JV7_2_1_MG_FD_183640 | JGI IMG/M metagenome (GOLD analysis project Ga0255047, IMG submission 183640) | Seawater microbial communities from Jervis Inlet, British Columbia, Canada - JV7_2_1 | ecosystem: Environmental > Aquatic > Marine > Inlet | place: Canada: British Columbia | collected 2016-10-06 | reverse complement strand
ACGGTTGGTAACGTGACTGCTCATGGCAGCCATTCTGATTGTCGAGGATGAACAGAGGATTCGCGAGTCGCTCGCGACCCGGCTGTCCGAACGCGGTCATGACGTCGAATCGGTGGCAAGAGCCATTGATGGTGTTGAGCGGGCAGTATCTGGGAGTTTCGACGTGGTGGTGCTTGATCTCGGCCTACCCGATCTCGACGGCGCCGAGGCACTGAGGATGATCCGTGCTGTCAGCCAGGTACCCGTAGTGGTCGCGACAGCGCGTGACGATGAGTCGGACATCATCAGTGTTCTGGATGCGGGCGCCGACGACTACGTCGTCAAGCCATATTCTGCAGATCATCTCGCCGCACGCATTCGGGCCGTGCTACGCCGAATGGGTGATGCGTCAGAGGATGACACGATCTCGATCGCCGGACTGCGGTTGGATCTGGACGCGCACGAGGCAACGCTTGATGGTCGACGCCTTGACCTGACGGCGAGAGCCTTCGATCTCTTGGCATACCTTGCCAGCCAGCCGGGAAAGCTCGTGAGCAAACGCGAGCTTCTTGCTGAGGTGTGGCGTCAACCGTACGGGGGCGCAGACAAGACGGTCGATGTGCACATCTCCTGGCTGCGAAAAGAGCTTGGCGAGAGCGCGGCCGAGCCTATGTACCTCCATACGAGGCGCGGCGTAGGCGTCCGGTTGGTAGATCCAAGCGCGTGAGACGCCGGCTCATACTCCTGACGGGTGCGGTGACGGCGATGGTCGTTCTCGCGTTCCTCGTGCCGTTGTTCATTCTCGTCAGCGACCTGGCTCACGATCGCGCTATCTCGGCAGCCGAGCGTGACGCCGAGAGCCTTGCACGTGTACTCGCGGTGCTTACCGTCGAAAGCGATCTCGAAACTGCGGTGGCCACCGTTGGCGAGGATCGAATTGAGATGGTGAACGGATCGGTGATCTTTCCTGTCGGAACGGTCGTTGGGCTCGACGTGCCGTCCAAGGAGGATCTCACACTCGCTCTCTCGGGTAGTTCCTTCGTTGCCAACGTAGATGGTGGGCAGGCTGTCTACATCCCGATGATCCAGCCAGACGGGACAACAGCGGTTGTGCGCGTGTTTGCATCCGACGATGAGCTCACGGCGGGTGTGCGACGTAGCAGAATCATTCTTGGTCTCCTCGGTGGCACGTTGGTGCTGATGGCTATGTGGGTCGCGGATCGACTCGGTCGGTCGATGGTTGTGCCCGTCAAGGAGTTGTCAGCGACGGCTCGAAAGCTTGGTCACGGGGATCTCTCGGTCCGAGTGGATCCTTCTGGCCCACATGAGATAGAAGAGGTCGGCCTTGAGCTGAATCGTCTCGCGGACCGGATCGGTCGTCTGCTCCAAGCGGAGCGCGAGTCTGCGGCTGATCTGGCCCACAGATTGCGGACGCCTCTGACGGCAGCTCGGCTCAGTGTTGATGGATTGCAGGAAGGGCCAGACAGGGACCGGCTGAACGCCGATCTGGACGAGCTGCAACGAACGACCGATTTCATCATTCGTGAGGCCAGACGTCCGGTTCGGAGGGAGTCGGAGGAATGGTGCAACCTTGCCGCGGTCGTAGTTAGAAGGATCGAGTTCTGGCACCCGCTTGCACTCGAGCAAGGAAGAGCTGTGGAATTAGACGTCGGCGGCATTGCAGCTCCAGTCGCGATCCCTGATGGTGACGCGGAGGCGCTGGTCGATGCCCTGATCGAGAACGTGATTGCCCATACTCCCGATGGAACCCGATTCGTCGTGCAGATAGACGTGCGAGACGACACTGTCGAGTTCTCCGTCGAGGACGCAGGTTCTGGAATCGACGATGGATCCCTCGTTGATCGCGGGACGTCCAGCGGTGACTCGACCGGTCTCGGCCTGGACATCGTACGAAGAACCGTGGAGGGTGCCGGTGGCAAGCTTGTGATCGGCGAGTCCCGCATCCACGGGGGAGCAGGGATCGTGATCCGGCTCCCGCTCGTGTCAGATCGGTAACAACTCGGCATTTTCGCCACCGTTGTTCTTCGTTTAGCGCCCCGTTATCTAGGAATCACGCATGGTTGTGTCATCGGATTCTCAATCAAGGAGGAAGTATGACGCAACGACGACCATCCCGAGGGGGAGGAACACGCGTTTCGGGTTCGGTGATTGCCGGACTCCTTCTCGTGCCTGCCACTGCCATAGCCGCAGTCGCAATCGTCGGGGCAACAGCCCGACCACCCTCCGCAGAGGCGCTGGAGGAAACCACATCGACGACACAGCAGGACACTGAGGAAACGACAACCACGCTCGTTGATGTTGAAGGGCTCTCGGACGAGGACGCTCTTGAAGAAGCATGCACCGGGAGCGCGCAGGAACTGCTCGAGCGTGAGCTCGACGAGTCGATTGACGAGATCGAGATTGCAGCATTGGACGCTCTGCGACAGATCTGTGAGGAGCACGGGATGCCGATCGCGGGACCTCCGGTGCCTGAGTCCATCGTTCGGGTCATCTCCGTGACAGACGACTCGGACGAGTACAGCGATGACGATGAGTACGACCGTGACGATGAGCACGACGACGATCACGATGAAGACGATGACGATCACGATGACGATGACGACGACGACGAGGACCACGATGACGAGGACCACGATGACGAGGACCACGATGAGGACGACGACTGATGCGTTGGGTCTCCTCGATCGGTGGGGCTATCGCAACGGGCGCTGCGATCGCGGTACTTGTCTCGCTGCCCACGCGAACGCAGGCTCTGGACGCTGCGAGTTTGCCAATCGAAGTCTCCACACCGGTCGAACCAGTTGTTCAGGAGATTGTCGTCGAGCAGCCGGAAGAACACGATATGAGCGTTGCGGACCTCGGTAGTGATCTTGTCGACGTTCTCGCCGAGGGCGGCTACACACAATTCGTTGGCGCGGAGGAACTCTCCGAGGTTCTCTCTGAGGACGTGGTCCAGGTTCTCATCAACGAGGAGACCGTTCTCGTGATTCCTTCAGAGGAGGGGGGCTGATCGCTGCCAAACGTCTCCCGGTTCCTCGCATAGCGGGGATCGTTGCGTGGACCGCCGCCTCTGTTGCGTGGGGCACTGCGCTGGTCGCAACAGCAAACGCGGTCCCTGAGGCCGAGGATGGCGCCGAAGGGCCCGCTCCAGACCCAGCGGTCATCGTCGAAGCTCAAGAACGGATGGTGTTGGCACCCGTCCCGACAATGCCGGAGTCCGGTCTCATCGTGCTGAGATACACCCCGAGCGAGAAGCCGGAGGCGCAGGTCGTTGTTCGGCGCGTCGTCGTGTCTTCTCCAGGGGGTGGGAGTCCTTCGCCGGCGAACGCGCCAACGAAGGTCAAGAGTTCCGGATCGTGACTTCGACAGCCTTTTCTGCGATGGGCACCACTGTGATCGTTCATGCCAGCAACGAACGTGCGATCGAGGAGTCGCGTGTCACATTCGAACGGTTCGAGCAATTGTTCAGTCGGTTCCGGCCTACGAGTGAGCTATCGCGCATCAACCGAGCGGCCGGTCGAGTCACTTCGGTGTCGGACAACATGCGCCGAGTGCTCTCGACTGCCGATGATCTCCGAGCTCGAACAGATGGCCTCGTGGATATTGGTGTTGGGACGGCCGTGCATGAATGGGGCTACAACAAGACGTACTCGGCGATGACCGATCTCGACGATTCCCCCCAACCCGACGCGGAACCTCGCTGGAGTTTGGACGGACGGGCCGTTCGGCTCAGCACGGGCACGTGTCTGGACCTTGGCGGGATTGCGAAAGGCTGGTCATGCGATCGTGTTGTCGAAGCTGGACACGCGACCGTCGCGTCGGCAGGTGGTGACATCCGTTCAGTCGATCCGACCCTTGTCGTTGAAGTTCTCGACGAAGATGACACAATCGCAGCAGAGGTTCACGTGGGAGTTGGCGCGCTCGCGACGAGTTCCCGCTCCAAGCGACAGTGGAAGGTCGGCGGCGAACCCGCCCACCACATCATCGACCCTCGCACGCTTCGCCCAGCTGTCACCCCTGTGCTGTCTGCAACGGTGGTGGCGGATACTGCCGCGGAAGCAGAGGCCGGAGCGAAGGCGGTACTCATCCGAGGCGCAGACGGTCTGAAGTGGGCCGATTATCAGCCGTGGATCCGTCAAGCGATCGTCCTTTGGCACGACGGTAGCGTGTTCGGCAATGCACGTACGAGGGTTGTATGAACATCACCTGGTTCATCATTCGTGGGTCGGGCATCGTGGCGTTCGCTCTCCTGAGTGCATCGCTGCTGTGGGGCCTCATGGTGTCGACGAAGGTCTTCGGAAGGGCGATCAAGGCCAAGGGCCTGCAGTGGCTGCACGAGTCGCTCGGACTCGCCGCCGTGATCGCCACAGTGATCCATCTCGTTTCCCTGTCGATGGACGAGTACATCGATTTCACGTGGGCAGACATCCTCATTCCTGGGTTTGCCGAATGGCGACCGCTCGCTGCTGCTCTCGGCGGAGTCGCGTTCTGGTCCCTGCTTGTGGTCGCTCTCAGCTTCTACGTCAAGAAGTGGATCGGACAGGACATGTGGAGGTCGATCCACTACCTATCGTTTGGAACGTTCTTCGCTGCTGTATTGCACGGCGCGTTCTCTGGTACAGACACAGGGAATCCTTGGGTTGCAGGCCTCTACGTCGGCTCCACGGTCCTCGTCGTGCTACTAACGGCGGTTCGAATCATCTCGGCACGAGAGCCACGACGGCAACCGGACGTGAAGCGCACAGCCACGGTGACAACGGGCAACGGGGATCAATCGACTCGACGCGAATAGGACCCTCGTAGTATTCCGTCACGAATCGATGATCATTTCGATTCTGTCCTCTCCGATTGGAGCACGCATGCCCGGTGGATCTGACTATCAAGGATCTCCCGATGCGCTTGGTCGGTATGCCGCCGTTGTCGAGGCGGCCGGTGAAGCCGTCAAGGGTGCCAAGAATCCGTATACCTCACGAAACGGCCACATGTTCAGCTTCCTCGATGCGGATGGCGCCATGGCGTTGCGCCTGTCGGACGAACTGACGGACGAGTTTCTCGAACGCTTCGAGAGCGGCCCGGTCAGACAGTACGGAAGCGTGATGCGGGGCTATGTCTCGGTTCCCGATGACCTCCTGAGCAACACAGAGGAGCTCGCGTCATGCTTCGAGAAGGCTAACACGTGGATAGGAACCCTCGATCCGAAGCCGACCACGAAGTGATCCAACCTCGCGCCGGGCCCACCGCGACTAGTATGTCGGTCCACGAAACGGGAGGGTTCACGTGCGGAAGGCTTCGTACATTGCGTCCATCGTGATCGGCGCATTGCTGGTCGTTGGTGGTATCACGACATGGGTTGTGGTCAGCACAACGCTTGGCGATCAGAAGATAGTTGTTGCCGATGACGCGGATTGTCTAGCGGGCGACTCCGTTGACGGTCCGTTCAGCGCATACTGCCAGGCAAAGGTGATTGAGAAGCATGCTCTCAACGCCACCGGCGGTTTGTACTACTCAGAGTTGGCACAGGACGACCCACTGCGGGCGGTCGCAGCCAATGCCGCGTACCTGCAGGCTTCGCTGTTCACGTCAGTCGTCGCATTCGGTGTTGCAGGCTTGGCGATACTCATCGGAGTGCTGTTTGCGCTCATCGGAATGGGAATGAGGGACGTAGACGACAACATCGTCGAACCGTCCAACTCCGACTGATGGGAACACCTTTGGGCGTTCCTTGGGAGTTGCTGGACGCCGACGGCATCCAGCAACTCCAGCGTCTCGTGATCAACCGTGCACCAGAAACCCTAGGTATGCGGGATTGGGGCTAGCATCGGGGCCATGGTTGATCTGTACGAGTACATCGTTGACGTGCCCGATTTCCCCGAGCCCGGAATTGTGTTCAAGGACATCACGCCGCTCCTCGCGAGCCCGGTGGCGTTCCTCCAAGCCGTCGATGAGATGGCGGAACCCTTTCTGGCGTCCGGAGTTGACATCGTCGTGGGCATCGAGTCACGAGGATTCCTCATGGCAGGATCGATCGCGGAGCGCATCGGTTCAGGAGTGGGGCTCGTCCGGAAACCAGGGAAGCTGCCGCGGAGCACGGTTTCGGTGACCTACGAGCTCGAGTACGGGACCGACACGCTCGAGATTCATGAGGATGCCTTCCCAGATGGTGCGAGGGTTCTGATCGTGGATGACGTTCTTGCGACCGGCGGCACCCTTGCCGCCAGCAACGATCTCATCGCGAAAGCCGGGGGCGTCGTCGTAGGCGCCACGATGCTGGTCGAGCTCTCGTTCCTCGGTGGGCGGAGCAAGTTCACGGATCCACTTCACGCCGTACTCGCCTACTGACCAATGGCCGAGTCGCTCACTTCTCTCATGGCTGGTATGCCCATCCCGTGGGGCGGTACAAATGTCACGCGGGTCACTGAACAACTCGCCGCCGCATTCACGCCCGGTGATTCGCTGATCGTTGTACAACATTCAGGAGAGCTTCTCCACATTGACGCCGCATCCGCCGACGTGGCAGCCAACGCTGTGGCGGCCGCCGACGAAGCGTTTACAGCAATGGGCTCCGTCTCGGATGACCAGATCACCCGTTTCTATGATACGTTCGCCGATGCCCTCGCCGACGATGCCACGTTCGCTCCCATCGCCGAGGCAAACAACCGCGACGTCGACTCGGCGCGTGACCGTGGACGGAGCGCCACCCGCCTCATCCTGGACGACACGATGCGACAGGGCATGGTCGATGGGCTCCGCGGATGGGCGCAAACATCCTCCGGCCGAGGCAACGTTGTTGGCACGGTGCCGCACGAGGACTGGCGTATTGAGCTTGTTGCGGACGGGCTCGGCGTCATCGGATTCGTATTCGAAGGTCGCCCGAACGTGTTCGCAGACGCAACCGGTGTCCTACGAGGCGGGAACACGGTTGTCTTCCGGATCGGGTCAGACGCGCTCGGGACGGCCGAGGCGATCGTCACCCACGCGCTGGCGCCGGCGCTTGAGGAGGCAGGCCTCCCCGAGGGCGCTGCTTCGCTTGTAGCGAGTCCTTCCCACGCTGCCGGCCTCGCGATGATGGCCGATCCGCGTCTTGCCCTTGCCGTTGCCCGCGGTTCGGGTGAGGCAACTACCCGGCTGGGAGCCGTTGCCAGGCAGGCGGGTAACGCTGTCAGCCTTCACGGAACAGGCGGTGCATGGATCGTTGCTGGCGAAGACGCAGACGCCGACGACCTTGCGGCAGCGGTTTATCACTCGCTCGATCGAAAGGTATGCAACACACTCAACACGCTGTGCATCCCTGCCTCACGGGCAGACGATCTGATTCCGGTTGCCCTCGATGCCCTCGAACGAGCAGGTACGCGGCGGGGCGTGAACTCCAAGCTCCATGTCCTGGAGGCATCGGCTGGCGCTGTTCCTGTGGCATGGTTCGAGACCACTGCGCCCATATCACGCGCTGCAGGCGGCGTCGTTGAGCCTCGGGCGGAGCCCATTGCCGAGGACTGTCTCGGTGAGGAGTGGGAGTGGGAGGACTCACCGGAGATCACCCTTGCGGTTGTCGACTCTGTCGACCAGGCCATTGAGTGGTTCAACCGCTACAGCCCTCGGTTCGCGGTGTCGCTGATCTCGAACGATCCGGCTGGGCATGCGGACTTCTTCGCACGGATCGACGCACCGTTTGTCGGGAACGGATTCACCCGATGGGTCGATGGGCAATACGCACTCGACAAGCCCGAATTGGGTCTTTCGAACTGGCAATCCGGCAGACTATTCGGGCGCGGAGGCATCCTCTCTGGTGATTCCGCCCACACGATTCGGACCCGCGCGATTCAAGAGAACCCAGACATCGGCAGGTAACCACCGGCTCGTGGGAGTCCGCTACGCTTGCGCGTTCACAAGGAGGCCAATGGCGTCATACGATTTCAGGGAGATCGAGGCTCGCTGGCAGCAGACATGGGCTGACCAGGGTCTGTACCGCGTCCCGAATCCCGGAGATCCTGACTTTGACGCGTCGAAGCCGAAGAAGTACTTCCTTGATATGTTCCCCTATCCCTCTGGCGCCGGCCTCCACGTTGGGCACCCCCTTGGCTACATCGGGACCGACATCTTCGCCCGCTTCCACCGAATGCGTGGCGCGAACGTGCTGCACCCAATGGGTTTTGACTCGTTCGGTCTGCCTGCGGAGCAGTACGCGGTTGAGACGGGCGTCCACCCCCGAACTACCACCGACAGGAACATCGAGACCTACACCCGGCAGCTCAAAGCTTTCGGGTTCTCTTACGACTGGGACCGCAAGGTCGCAACCACCGACCCCGAGTACTACCGCTGGACGCAATGGATCTTCCTGCAGCTTTTCGGCTCGTGGTTCGACACGGACCAGCAGAAGGCCAGGCCGATTGCCGAACTCGTAGATGAGCTCGAGTCAGGGCTCAGGGCAGCAGATGGCGTGATGTGGCAGAACCTGCCAGAGCGCGATCGCCGCGAGTATCTCGACAGTCAGCGGCTCGCCTACATCGACGAGGTCCCGGTGAATTGGTGCCCCGCGCTCGGAACAGTCCTCGCCAACGAGGAGGTGACCGTCGACGGTCGGTCCGACCGGGGCAACCACCCTGTCTTCAAGCGACCGCTCCGCCAATGGATGCTCCGTATCACGGCGTATGCGGATCGGCTGATAGACGAACTTGATCTTGTGGACTGGCCGGCATCCGTTGTGGCAATGCAACGCAACTGGATCGGCCGTTCCGATGGAGCTGAGATTATCTTCGATATCGAGGGCCATGCGCAGATGCGTGTATTCACGACACGGCCAGACACCGTGTTTGGCGCGACCTACATGGTGATGGCACCGGAGCATCCGTTGGTTGACGAGATCACCGCAGACGTCTGGCCCGATGGAACGAAGCCTGTATGGACATTGGGCATCGACACGCCCGGCGACGCCGTGATGGCGTACCGGCTTGCTGCGTCGCGCAAGTCCGATATTGAGCGCCAGGCCGAAGATAGGGAGAAGACGGGAGTGTTCACCGGAGCATTTGCCGTGAACCCGCTCAACGGTGAGAACGTGCCCATCTTCGTCGCTGATTACGTGCTCATGGGCTACGGAACAGGCGCCATCATGGCCGTACCAGGTCAGGACGAACGAGACTGGGAGTTCGCTGAAACCTTCGACCTCCCGATCGTCCGAACCGTTCAGCCGCCACCCGACTTCGACGGTGACGCATACACCGGTTCCGGACCTGCGATGAACTCAGGATTCCTCGACGGGCTCGAGATTGATGCCGCCAAAGAGCGGATCATCCAATGGCTCGAAACGAATGGTGCTGGCAAGGGAATGGTCACTTACAAGTTGCGTGACTGGTTGTTTTCCCGCCAGCGATATTGGGGTGAGCCCATCCCGATCCTCCATGGTCCCGATGGAGAACTCGTCCCTGTCCCGGATGATGAGTTGCCGCTGCGGCTCCCCGAGGTTGACGACTACCGGCCGCATGCATCCGACGACGAGAATGCCGAGCCGACACCGACACTGTCGAACGCATCGGACGACTGGAAGCACGTTGACATTGATGGCGTGACCTACAGTCGTGAACTCAACACCATGCCTCAGTGGGCGGGCTCGTGCTGGTACTACCTCAGATACATGGATCCGTCCGATGCCGACCAACTCGTCGACCCCGACATGGAGCGGTACTGGATGGGCGACAACGGCGTCGATCTGTACGTAGGTGGGGTTGAACACGCCGTACTGCATCTCTTGTATGCGCGGTTCTGGCACAAGGTCCTGAACGACCTTGGCCACGTCGGCACCAAGGAACCCTTCGGGAAACTGTTCAATCAGGGGTACATCCTCGCGGATGCCTTCCAGGACGATCGGGGCATGTACGTGCCAGCCGACGAAGTCGTCGACAAGAGTGGCGTCTACACCTACGAAGGCGATGTTGTCACACGCCAATACGGCAAGATGGGCAAGTCGCTGAAGAACTCGGTCAACCCGGATGACATCTTCGAGGAGTACGGCGTCGATGCGCTGCGCCTGTACGAGATGTTCATGGGCCCACTCGACACATCCAGACCGTGGTCGACGAAGGACATCGTTGGTGTGCATCGGTTCCTCCAGCGTCTCTGGCGGAACTTCGTCGATGAGGACACGGGTGACGCGCTCGTTGCCGATGAGCCCGCCGAAGGGGAGCTCCAAGTGCTACTGCACCGGACGATTGAGGCGGTCGGCAACGATATGGACAACCTGCACTTCAACACAGCAGTAGCCCGTCTCTTCGAGCTGAACAACGCCCTCGTCGCTCTGGACAAGGTGCCGTCCGACGTTGCTGACGTGTTCCCCAGGCTCCTATCGCCGCTCGCACCACACATTGCCGAGGAGCTGTGGTCGAGAATAGGGAAGAAGGGGTCAGTCGTAACAGCGGAGTGGCCGCCGTGCGACAAGTCGCTGATCGCACAAGACACTGCAACCATGGTTGTCCAGGTGAACGGCAAGGTCCGTGATCGCATTGAGGTGCCGATTGCCATCACCGAGGATGAGGCTGTTGCCCTTGCCCTCGCCTCAGAACGCGTGAAGGCCCATACCGGGGACGCACAGCCGCGGAAGGTGATTGCTCGCCTTCCCAACGTTGTCAGCTTGGTGGTATGAGCGCACCGGCATTGGACGCTGCGTTGCGCGCGGGTCTTGACACAGGCGATCTCGATCTGTCCACGGTGACGATCGATGTGATGTCACACACGATGGCATCGCTTCTGGGCTCTGGAGTTGCGGCCATGACGCTTGGTGACCGAATCTTCGTGACGCAGGATCGGTATGAACGGGTGATCGCCGGAGAGCTTCCCGTTCTCTTGCTGCACGAGCTGGTGCATGTCGGGCAGTGGCGTAGGGAGGGAAGGATCGGCTTCTTCATTCAGTACGTGACCGACTATCTCCGGAACCGAATCATCGGACTCGACCACAAGGTTGCGTACCGAGCGATCGGATTCGAGGCGGCAGCGTATGACACGTCTGAACGTTCGAATCACCAATGGACGTGAACGGGGCGACTCCATCGTCTGGCTATCTGCCTGAGGCGAATTGGCGGTATTGGGACGTCATCGTCGTGTTCTTCAGCGGTGCGATCGTCTCTGTGTTCGTCGCCGCTGGCATCGTTGCTGCCGGAGCTGACCCACTCGAACCGATCCCGTTCGCTTCGGTGTTCGGCGCGCAGGCATTGGCGAGCTTCGCAATGGTGTGGTTCCTGTCACGAAGCAAGGGCACCGGCTCCATTGCGACAGACACTGGCTTGGTTGTCAATGGGTCAGACTGGTGGGGCGTGTTTGCAGGCATGGGCCTGCAAATCGCCATTGCGCTTGCGACCGCTCCGATCATCATCTGGCTCTGGCCCGATGGTCCGCCATCTCAAGGTGTAGCCGACATTGCGGAGTCCACAGAGACGCTGCCCGAACAGTTGCTCGTTCTTGCCGTCGTAGCGGTTGCGGCGCCGCTCATCGAAGAGGTCATCTTTCGAGGTATGTTGCTGTCAATCCTCCGAAGGTCGTTGAGCCGGTGGCCAGCCATCTTGATCTCCGCAGCCATCTTCTCAGCTATTCACCTCCTTGACCCGAACGCCATTGCGGTGATTCCTGGACTCTTCCTCCTCGGAGTCGCGCTCGGGTGGGTCGCACTAAGACGGGGGAACCTCTCGCTCGCGATAGCGATGCATTCGGGCATCAACCTGCTTGCTGCCGTCACGCTTCTGTATGGCGACTCACTGCTGAAGTGGGCAGAGACCCGACTCGAGGAACTCGAACAGATAGAGGCAGTCATCCGGCTGTTCTTCTAGCGGACCCGTTGTGTCGCATCGATAGGCCTGATACGTTGTTCACGCGCGGTGGTTGGGGGAGCCATGGCGCGCGATCCATCGAATCTGGCAGTGACCGTCACCGGTGTTGCTGTACTCGTTGTCATCGGCGGCGCGGTGTGGTTCGGCCTTGGAGACGAGGTGGCCGCACCATCATCGCCCCAAGCCGTGGCTTCAGAATCCACTGCAACTGCCGCAATTCGTGTGCATGTCTCTGGGGCAGTCGCCTCGCCCGGAGTCGTTGAGCTTCCGTCAGATGCGATCGTCGCGGACGCGGTACGAGCAGCGGGCGGTGCGCTCGGTGGCGCAGACCTCGCCTCGATCAATCTGGCGGCGGATGTCAGGGCGGGGGAGCGGATCGTCGTTCCCAACAACGAGGCCAATCTCAGTGGCACGGGAGCGCAATCTGAGCAAGGCATCGATCTGAATGTGGCGACCGCGTCACAGCTCGAGGCTCTTCCCGGTGTCGGGCCTGTGCTTGCGGGGCGCATCGTTGCTCACCGCGCCGAGCGGGGACCGTTCCAGACCGTCGAGGATCTTCTGGAGGTGCCTGGAATCGGCGAAGCAAAGCTTGCTCAGATGAGAGACGCGATCACCTATCCGTGAAGGTCGGGATCTCGATTCCGGGCCGGTGGTGCGTGCTCGCCAGTGGAGCGACGTGGTGCGGGGTCGTCGTTGGATTCACGTCCCTCCGACTCGGTGTGATGGCTGCCGCTCTCGTCGTACTTCTCGCCGTTGGCGTACGGCGTTTGGTTGTTGGCGTCGGGGTGGTGTTCGTCGTGCTCGGCATCGTCTCTGGCGCGATCGCGGCCGAACGGTTGGACGCGATCCAGAGGGCATGGGTACCCGAGGGTCGAGCAGAACTCGTTGTCGTCATCGCCGAAGAGGCCAGCGGATCCAGCTATGCAAGAGCCGTGGGAGAACCGGTAGCCGTCGACGATGTGTCGTGGCGGGGACCCAGACTCGCGATTGTCGGACTGGACCCCTCGATACCGGTCGGAGCGACCGTCACCGTTGTCGGTGAGGTTCGTCGGCGCGTGTCACGCGTGCGTGACGAGATCGTCGGCGGCACGATGACGGTTGAAGAGACGATCGCTATCCAGTTGCCACGGAATCCGATCGTGCAAGTCGGTAATGCGATCAGAGGCCGGGTTACCCGCGTGTACGACGGCGCGGCGACAGGAGATGGGCTGGTTCGTGGTCTTCTCATGGGTGACACCGATCTACTGACCGCCGGTGCCGAGGAGGACCTGAGACGTGCAGGGCTTGCGCATTACATCGCCGTGTCGGGATCGAACGTCGCGATGTTCCTCATCGCATGGTGGTTCGTCACGGCCCCGATCGCGGTGAGGCCCATACCGAGGGCTATCGGAGGCATCGTCGGGCTCGCTGTCTTCGCTGTTGTGACCCGTTGGGAGCCTTCGGTGATTCGAGCGTCGGTCATGGCAGCCGTGCCGTTGCTCGGCGGTCTGGTCGGCATTCCGTTCGATCCATGGATGGCACTCGGTAGCGCGGTCACCGTCCTGCTACTCGCGTCCGGCCATCTGGCCTTTTCGGTCGGGTTCCAGCTTTCGGTGGCTGCAACTGCGGGAGTCCTGTTCGGGGTTGCCTCAGCAAAGGGACGCAAACCGGCATGGCTCTTCGTGCCGCTCATGGCCACCATGGGAGCACAGGTGCTCGTGGCGCCGATCATCCTTGTCGTGTTCGGATCCGTGCCCCTCGTTGCACCAGTGGCAAACCTCATCGTCGGGCCGATCGTCGCAGTTACGACAGCGGGTGGAGCCATCGCCCTCGTCTTTGCGTTCCTCACCCCTCTGGTGAATATCGGAGCCGAGGTGATCCTGTGGGTAGCGCGCACAGCTGCTGGTGGTCCGCAACTGGGGTGGGTAGGCACGACGCTCTCTGTGCTCGTTGCCACTGTAGCCGTGTGGAAGCCCACCCGACCCATCGGATTTGCATCCGTGGCCATCGCTGCGATGGTGATTGTGAACTCGCAAACCCCGTGGCCCACCGAACCAACGCTCGTTGCACTCGATGTCGGGCAAGGAGACTCAATCCTCCTCCAAGATCCTTCTGGTCGGACCGTCCTCGTCGACGGTGGTCCCGATCCCCGAACGCTGGACCGGGCACTCCGGCGCAACGGCGTCAATCGTGTCGACCTGGCTGTCGTGACCCATGGAGACCTTGATCACGTCGGTGGCATCATCGAGATCCTGGGTTCTGATCGTGTGTCAGAGCTGTGGATCCCGGACTTCGTCGACGAGACGGGGCTCCTCGAGGAAGCGATCACGGCGGCAGAGACGGCGGGTATTCCCGTCGTGCGAGTGGCGAGCGGGCGTGGACGGTCGATCGGATCGTTTGAGATTGAAGTTCTTGGACCGGCAAGGAAATATCAGGCCGACAACGATGGCTCAGTTGCGCTGCTGGTGTCTGCGGAGATGACGGTGTTCCTTGGTGGGGATATCGAGTCGGTTGCGCAGCAGGACGTACCGCAGATCCGTCCCGATGTGCTCGTCGTACCCCATCACGGTTCTGGCACGACGGATCTCGATTGGTTGGGCGAAACGGTCGGCGCGCTGGCTGTGCTCTCGTATGGAGAGAACCGATACGGGCATCCCCATCCCGATGTTCTCGCGGTGCTTGCTTCGTCCGAAACAACAGTCCGGCATACGCATCTCGAAGGCGACATCACGATCGTTCTCGGCCCGGCACCATGACACTGGACGGGGCTATGTTTGTGACCCATGGCTTGGTACGCAGTAACAGGACCCAAGAACGCTGGTCCGTCCGAACGTGAACGCATGCTCCACAAGGCCGCATCGATCCTTGCCGATGCCGGAGTCGAGGATGCGACGCGCGTAGACGTGCCCCAGAAAGGGACGGGATCCTCAGACGATGGGGGAGTGATGCGAGATGCCGTGCACGCCATTGTCCCTGCACTGCAGTCCGGTTCGCTGTTCGGTGGCACAACCGGTGTACTCATCGCCGACGCGAATCATCTTCTCAAGGCAGAGGCAGACACCATTGCTGAATTGCTCGCCCACGCCGACCCGGACCAGGCGGTTGCCGTGTTTGTCTCAGCAGGAGCGCTCCCTTCCAGCATCCGCGATGCAGTCAAAGCATCGGGTGGTGCCCAGACGATCAAGGCCTTCAACGAGCGAGACGCAGCCTCGTGGCTGACAGAGGAAGCGAAGTCCAGAGGACTCCGCATCGACTCAGCCGCCCGTTCTGAGATGCTCAACCATTGGGGCTCAAACACATCAGCTATGGCACGAGCGCTCGATCAGCTTGCGGTTGGTGGGACAACGATCTCCGCTGAAGATGTGAAGTCGCGATTCACGAACCGCCCGGACGAGCCCATGTGGTTCCTCGGTGACGCGATAATGTCCGGCAACCAGGGCGAAGCTCTGAGGAGACTGTCCGACTTCCTTCAGCATCAGCATCCGTTGGTGCTGCTCTCGTACCTCGAAGGGGTCGTGCGCAAGCGTTCGCTCGCTGCCGTCGCTCCCGACTACGACACGTTCGCAGAGTGGTCTGGCTCGAACCCAAGCTCGTACGCGACGAAAAAGGTGTGGCAATCGAAGAATCGCTCGTCGTCAGAGAGCCTCGCGAGTTCAGTACGGGCGCTGGCGAAAGCAGATCTCACACTCAAGACTCAACCTGAGGCGACACACAGGGTGACGCTTGAACGGCTTACCGTGGCGATGTGCCGGTGGATGGCCTAGGCCGTGGATTCGGCAACCAGGTGTCAGCCTTCGTAGGGGCGGATCGCCTTCACGTGGTAGGTGAACGTGCCGCCGGGGGCCTCATAATCGACGTCGTCACCTGGCTTCGCGCCGAGTAGGGCCGCGCCCAGGGGGCTTGAAGGTGATGCGAGCAGGAGCCCTGGCACTTTGTTCTCGGAGGCAGCAATGAAGAAGTCCATCTCGTCGCCGTCATCGTCAATCACCGTGGCTACCGAACCAATAGAGACGACATCTGTGTCCCCGGCCTCGAGCACCTCGGCGTTGTCGATGATGTGTTTCAGTTGGCGGATCCTGGCCTCCATGAGACCCTGATCGTTCTTTGCGGTGTCGTACTCGGAGTTCTCCTTGAGATCACCGTGTGATCGAGCTTCCGCAATGCGCGCGACCACCTCGTCGCGACCAGTGGTCGTGAGATGTTCGAGCTCGTCCTGCAGCTTCTGAAGAGCTGCAGGCGTAAGGAGAGTGCCTTCGACTTCGGTCATAATGACTACGCGAGGAGCGAGCGCACCTGAGCGGTAAGGCGTGACTTGCGGCGGGCAGCCGTCTTCTTGTGCAGTACGCCCTTGGTGACTGCCATGTCGATGCGCTTTTGCGCGACCGAAAGGAGTTCCTCAGCTTTGGCGGCGTCGCCAGCTTCGGCTGCAGCAATGGTTTGCGTCGCACGAGTCTTCAGCTCAGAACGAATGGCATTGTTCCGCTCATTGAGACGGATGTTCTGCCTGTTGCGCTTGATATTGGATTGGATATTGGCCATAACGAAAAGAACCTCACGAGGTGGGTGGGAATCGTTGCGAGGATAGCACCACAACAGGACAACGGTACACTCAGAGTGTTCCCGCCGGAGATTTCATGGATCAATCGCGCATCCGCAACTTCAGCATCATCGCCCATATCGACCACGGCAAGTCCACGTTGGCTGATCGCCTCTTGGAGTGGACCGGGGCGATATCTGAGCGCGAGATGCGCGAGCAGCTGCTCGATGAGATGGATCTCGAGCGTGAACGTGGAATCACGATCAAGGCGAACGCGGTGCGTATCGACTACGACCGCTCTGACGGTGTGCGCCACGAATTCAACATCATCGATACCCCGGGCCACGTCGACTTCTCCTACGAGGTCTCGCGGTCCCTCGAGGCGTGCGAAGGCGCACTGTTGCTCGTCGATGCTGCTCAGGGAGTGGAGGCGCAAACGCTCGCCAACGCCTACCTTGCCATTGAGAGCGGCCTCGAAGTGATTCCAATTGTCAACAAGATTGATCTACCCGCGGCCGAGCCGGAGCGGGTTGCCGAGGAGCTCGTCAGCATCCTTGGCGGTTCGACCGAGGAGGTCGTGCAGGTCTCGGCGAAGTCGGGCCTGGGTATCGACGAACTCCTCGAGATCATCATCGAACGACTTCCCGAACCCGAAGGTGAGCCGTCGAACCCACTGCGAGCCCTCGTGTTCGACTCCTACTACGACACGTATCGCGGAGTGGTAGCGCTTGTGCGTGTGGTTGATGGCGAACTGTCAGAGGGCGACCGCATCCGTCTCATGGCTCCCGGAGTCGACCTCGATGCGGACGAAATAGGTATTCGGCGCCCCGCGATGGAACAGACGGGACGCTTGTCAACCGGCGAGGTTGGGTATCTCATCACAGGGGTCAAGGACATCGACGTGATTCGTGTCGGTGACACGGTCACTCACGCAGCGGCGCCAGCAAGCGAAGCCCTCGCTGGATATGCCGAGCCGAAGCCGATGGTCTTCTCTGGCCTCTTCCCGACTGATGGCGACGACTTCGAGCGACTACGCGAAGCGCTCGACAAGCTCCGTCTCAACGATTCCTCGCTCCTGTACTCAGCTGAGACGAGTCGGGCGCTCGGTTTCGGTTTTCGCGTCGGATTCCTTGGACTACTGCACATGGAGATCGTGCGTGAGCGTCTCGAGCGCGAGTACGACCTCGATCTCGTCGCGACGGCGCCATCAGTTGAGTACGTAGCGAAACTCGTCGATGGCACGCAACAGATCGTTCAAAGCCCTCAGGACCTGCCCGACTCCGGTTCCATCTCTTCGATCGAGGAACCGTATGTGAAGGTGCTGATCATCACCCCATCTGAGTACATCGGAACAATCATGGAACTCGTTCAGTCCAAGCGAGGCGAGATGGGGGAGATGAACTACCTCAGTACCGAACGCGTCGAGTTGCATTACTTGATGCCTCTCGCTGAGATCGTCTTTGACTTCTTCGACATGTTGAAGTCCCGCACTCGTGGGTATGCCTCACTCGACTACGAACCATTCGACTACCGCCCCTCCGATCTCGTGAAGGTTGACATCCTGCTCAACGCCCAGTCCGTGGACGCATTCTCAACGATCGTCCACAAGGACAAGGCCTACACGTACGGCAGGGCCATGGTCAAGAAGCTCCGCGAGCTCATCCCTCGGCAAATGTTCGATGTCCCGATTCAGGCAGCGATCGGTTCGCGCATCATTGCACGAGAGACGGTCAAGGCGCAGCGCAAGGACGTCACAGCGAAGTGTTACGGCGGTGACATCACCAGGAAGCGCAAACTGCTCGAACGTCAGAAAGAGGGCAAGAAGCGCATGAAGATGGTCGGAAATGTCGAAGTGCCACAGGAGGCCTTCGTTGCGGCGCTACAGATCGGCGAGGACTGATCAGTGTCCGAGTACCGGCCAGACAGTCCAGTACTCGCCGACCTTGCCCACGAGTGGAAGTCGGCATACATCCACGTCCCGTTCTGTCGCAGACGCTGCCCGTACTGCGACTTCGCCATTGTGGACGAATCCGCTGAAGGGACTCTGGGGCATGTCGACTACGTCGACGCCGTCGTCGCTGAGATCGCGATGGAGCCGGACTTCGGCCAACTCGACGCCATCAACTTTGGTGGAGGAACGCCATCGCGTTTGACCGCCGATCAGCTCGAGTCGCTCGTCGCGGCGCTCACCGATCGGTTCGGGGTCAACGAGCACGCAGAATTGAGCCTCGAAGTCAATCCCGAGGACTGGACCGCTGAATTCGGGAAGGGGCTTTCGAAGGCAGGTTTCAATCGCGTATCCATAGGAGCGCAGTCGTTCGATCCGATTGTTCTCGACGCGCTCGGACGACTCCACACCACGGACATGATCGCTTCGACGGTCGCAGGGGCCAAGGAGAACGGCATCAATTCGGTCGGTCTCGACCTGATCTTCGGACACCCGGCCGAGGCACCGGAGTCGTGGGAGTATTCCATCCGTCAAGCCGTCGATGTGGGTGTTGATCATATTTCGACGTATTCGCTCACAGTCGAACCAGGCACCGAGCTTTCACGCCAGATCAACGGCGGTGAGCCTGCACCAGACGACGATGTCCAGGCGGATCGCTACGAACGATTCGAGGAAGTGGCCGGCCATGCAGGCTTCGTGCGATACGAGATATCCAACCACGCGAAGCCAGGCCACGTGTGTCGCTACAACCTCGCTACTTGGGCGCACGGTGAATATGTCGCGTTCGGCATCGGCGCTCATGATCATCGGTGGGGAACGCGTTCACGTAACCACCGCAGGCCCGACCGGTACATGGAGGCCATTGCGCTGGGGGAGCGTCCCACGGTCGGGGTTGAGCGTCTGGAGGATGCTGAGCAAGAACGCGACCGTCTCATGGTCGGACTCAGACTGGCCGCAGGCACCCCGCTGACGGATACGGCACAGCGGTTTGCTGACTCGGAGGCAGGCCAGCGCCTGATGGACGCATCGGTGCTGGAGGTCAACGATGGGCGGCTCGTTGTGACCGATCCGATGCTCAGCGACGCCGTCATCAGGGAAGCGTTATCAGTCTCCGCACCCGATTGCTAACTTTCCACCATGCTTGACGACCGAAGGTCAGTAGTTCTCAAAGCGCTCATCGAGGAATACATCCGTACGGGCGAGCCTGTCAGCTCCCAGACGGTTCTCGGTTTGAGCGGTCTTGACCTGTCGTCTGCGACGGTCCGCAACGACCTCGCGCAACTGGAGTCGTACGGATTCGTGGTCCAGCCACACACCTCATCGGGACGCATCCCGACCCACCAGGGATACCGGTTCTACGTCGATCACCTCGCACCCACTCGACTTCGTCAAGGAACGAGACGCCAGATCGATGCCTTCTTCCAGAAGGTGCACACGCAGATTTCAGAGGTGCTCAGGGAGACCTCCACGTTCGTCAGCGACCTCACGATGTACCCCGCGGTCGTCGTCGGGCCGACAATGTCCAGCGACGTTGTGAAGGACATCAGGCTCGTGCCGCTCGGAGGAAGCGTTGTGCTCGCTGTTGCGGTTGCTGAATCCGGGCGCGTTTATCAGGAGTTCGTTGATATAGGTGTGGCGGTGGACGATGAAACCCTTGAGACCGCCGAGCAGCTCGTCACAGCGGCGTTCCAAGGCAACGCCCTCGACAGTCCCGAGGCTGACAGGCTCGATGCATCGGACCTCTCGGCCATGGTGAAACGGGTAATCATGCCGGTGAGCGATCAGCTCGCAGGAAACACCACGACGGGGCGCGAGGTATATGTCGGTGGATCGAGCCAGATGGCTTCTCTGTGGAGCGATCTCACGATGGTGCAGCACCTGCTTGAGATGCTCGATGAAGAATCTGCTCTCATCGATCTCGTCAGTGACGAGACCGATGGCGTCCACGTGCGCATGGGCCCAGAGTTTGGCGAAGATGCAGACCTTGCTGTTGTAACTACCACCTATGAGACACCATCGGGTTCGAGAGGACGCATGGGCGTCATCGGGCCAATGAGGATGAACTACCGGCGCACAATCCGTGTCGTCGAAGGCGTGTCTGAGGGTCTCGAGAAGAGCTTCGGAGACGAACATTGAAGGACTATTACGAGATGCTCGGCGTCGGCCGCGATGCCACCCCTGACGAGATCAAGAAGTCGTTTCGCAAGCTAGCGAGAGAGACACATCCAGACGCCAACCCAGGCGATGCTGAGGCCGAAGAGCGGTTCCGCCAGATCGCAGAGGCGTACGAGGTGTTGTCCGATCCGCAGAAGAAGGCTCGATTCGACCGTGGCGAGACCTTCGGTGGCCAGGACCTGTTCAGCCAATTCGGTGGACTCGAGGACATCCTGCAACAGTTCTTCGGAGGCGGATTCGGTGGCGGCGGATTCGGACGCGCCGGTCGCGGTCCCGAGCGGGGTCGCGACATCGCCGTGCAGCTTGATCTTGATCTACACGATGCCGCGTTCGGTATCGAACACGACGTGGAATTCACAACAAGGATCACGTGCTCGACCTGCGATGGATCGGGCTCGGAGCCGGGCCACAGTCCTATCACCTGTTCAACGTGTGATGGTCACGGACGGGTGCAAGCAGCTCGCCAGACATTGCTGGGAACGATGATGTCCGTTGCGGAATGTCCGGACTGTTCAGGAACCGGGCAGCGGATCGATCATCCGTGCACCGAATGCGTTGGCGAGGGGCGAGTTCGTGGGGAGCGAGAGCTTACGGTCGAGGTTCCTGGCGGCGTAGAGACCGGCACACGACTCAGGCTGAGCCACAAGGGCGGTGCAGGACAACGCGGTGCTCCGGCGGGCGATGTGTATGTGGAGATCCATGTCAAGCCGCACGACGAATACCAGCGAGTGGGAGATGACCTTCATCACCGGATCTCGATTGGATTCACCGAGGCGACCTTTGGGAAGGACGTCGAGATTCCTCTGCTCGAAGGTGACACGGAGAGAATAGAGGTGCCACCGGGCACGCAGCCAGAGACCGTGTTCCGGCTTGGTAAGAAGGGTGTACCTCGCCTCCAACGCCGAGGGCGAGGTGACCTTCTTGTGCATATCGAGGTAGTCGTACCGACCGAGCTCGAGGGTGACGAAGAGGACGCTCTGCGTTCGTATGCGGACCTCAGAGGCGAGCGCCCTGCTCAGAAGAAGCGCGGCCTCTTCCACCGATGAGGCACCGACCCCATCTACTGGTTGATGGGCTTTGGGACGCTGACGATCTCGAGGTCGCGGCCGACACGTCCCATCATCTCTCCAAGGTGCTTCGGCTCGACAAGGGAACGTCGGTGACCTATACGAACGGTCAGGGCGCAATTGGGGAAGGCACATGGACGGGTTCACACATCGAGCGCGGCGTCGAGGAGGCCGTAGATCGGATCAATCCTGTTGTGACGCTTGCGGTCGCACCACCCAAGCCGAGGGATCGCCAGCGGTTCATCGTTGAGAAGTCACAGGAGCTCGGAGTCAAGGATCTGGTGTGGCTCGTGACCGAGCACGGTGAGGGCCGCCCGGCCGCTGACGCGAAAGTATCGGCGTGGGCCAGAGGCGCGCTCGAACAGAGCCGTGGTGCCTGGCTCATGGAGATCCGCTCCGGCGTGCATGTCGCGGACTTGGCCGACGTCGTGTTGCTCGACGCCGAGGCACCCCTCAACTTGTCATTGCTGGATCCGGGTCCAGATGTCACTCTTGCTGTCGGTCCCGAAGGCGGTTTCTCGCCTCGTGAGATCGATTCCGCGACAACCAGTGCTTCGATTCCCACGAACGTGCTTCGGACCGACACCGCTGCGATCGTCGCTGTCGCGACAGTGCTCACCTCGTAGGCCCACGGCAACTTTTCAGCACTTCTTCAGAGAGGCGTATCCCGGGATTGGCCCGTTCTTCGACACCGATCGCGCTCGACCCTTGTCCCGCCCAAACTGCGGCAAGTATGGGCGACTCAATAACCGAGTTGTTTCGATAGACCGCAGGCAACGGCAGGCGTACGCTGAGATGGGAAGCACGCGGCTTCCGGTCGGAAGGCGGCGGGTTGTCTGACAGATTCGGTGAGGCCCAAAGATCCACGGCGGAGCCGGAAACACTCCGACCAATGCTTAACACCGGAGGTGTGTGACATGAAGAGGCTTGCAGTACTCGGTTTCGTCGCGAGCGCTGTGCTCGCTGCGGCGATTCTGGCAAAGAAGAGCCGATCGTCTGAGTCGTCTCAGGAGCGTGAAGCGAGGCGAGCCGAAATGCGGCTTGCGATGTCCCGGAAGATGCAGTCGTGCATGGAGGCCATGCCAGACGATTTTCCACCAGTGAGCATGTTCAAGAACGTCGAAGCCACAAGGGAGAATTCGGAGCGCATTCTTGAACTCCTCGAGTTGAATCGAAACGGTACAGAAGAGCCGATCGTTTCAGTGCTCTGAGCGGCGAAGGTCATTGATTCGCCTCACCCGACGGCCCAGCAAAGCCGCCCACGACGACTGCGATGTCATGGGGCAACGGCTGCGACATTTCGGACGAGGGTTGTCTCGCCGATGAAGGTGTGCAATGGTGCGTGAGCAAGCCCGGAAGCGCTTGCCACTCTGGGTAGTTGTGCCGTATCATGGAGTGACCTTCCGCGGGTGATGAGGAGCAATCGATGGAGTACAGCGTCAGGGTTGGCGAGCGACTCCGCGCGATCAGGCTCCAGCGCGGCATGTCTCTTCAAGATGTGCACAGTGCCACGAACGGCGAGTTCAAGGCAGCTGTTCTCGGTGCGTATGAGCGTGGCGAGCGAAGCCTCTCTCTTCCGCGACTCAAGCGGCTTGCTGGCTATTACGAAGTCCCCGTGAGCCAATTGCTGCCTGAGGAGGACTCGTATGAGCTAGCTCCCCCATCCGAAGGTCGCGTCACCATCGATCTGAGCCGCGTTGAGTCTCTTGATGATGAAACAGCGCGTGTTGTTGAGCGGTTCCTCCAGCGAATCCAGGTACAGCGCCAGGACTTCAATGGCAAGGTCCTCACCGTTCGGGCATCTGACATTGCGCTGCTCTCGATGATGCTCGACATGCCGGACGCCGATCTTGCCGGAAAGCTGCGCCGCGACGCGACGACACCCTGAGTGGTCGCCCGAAGTTGACCTGCTAAGGAACCCCATTGCTACAAGGGGTGCACGGATATACTCGCACCATTGCAATGGCGCAATTCACAAGCCGAGCCAGGAACAGCGAGGAGTTAGGCCTTGACCTATCCCCCCGACACTGAAGCACGGGTGCGCGTCCCCTCCAATCACCTGATGGTGGAACTACTGGGTCCGAGGGACGTGCATCTTCGACGCGTCGAAGACGCGTTCCCTGCTGCGCGCCTTGTCGCTCGGGGCAATGAGATAGATATCACCGGTGACGAGCGTGAGATCGGCCTCGCTCACAAGGTGCTCAATGAACTGTTGGTGCTCGTGCAAGAAGGCCAGAGCCTTGACACCGACCGCGTGAACCGTGTCATCGACATGGTGAAGTCCGACGTGCCGAGACCCTCAGGTGTCTTCACGGACTCGATTGCTGTCGGCAGAGGCAAGGTCGTGCGTCCCAAGACCCACGGCCAGAAACGCTATGTCGATGCCATCCGCGAAAACACGCTCGTGTTCGGGATAGGTCCAGCGGGTACGGGCAAGACATACCTCGCCATGGCCGCTGCCGTGGAAACACTCCTCAATGGCGCAGTCAGGCGAATCATCCTGTCACGGCCTGCCGTCGAAGCTGGCGAGCGCCTTGGATTCCTCCCTGGCGATCTCGCTGCAAAGGTCGACCCATACCTGCGTCCTCTGTACGACGCTTTGTACGAGATGCTCGGTCCTGAGCAGACAGGTAGGCTCATGGAGCAGGGCACGATCGAGATCGCTCCGCTTGCATACATGCGTGGTCGCACGCTCAATGATGCCTTCATTGTCCTCGACGAGGCTCAGAACACGACGCCTGAACAGATGAAGATGTTTCTCACACGCCTCGGGTTCAACTCGAAGATGGTGATCACTGGCGATATCACACAGATGGATCTCGGCGACGGTCGGCCTTCAGGATTGAAGGTCATCCGCAGCGTCCTTCACGGTGTCGATGGCGCCGGATTCGTCGAGTTGACCGGTGATGATGTGGTTCGGCACCGAATCGTTGCAGCCATCGTCCAGGCGTATGCCAATTACGAGGCCCAACGCAAGGATCGCTCATGAGCGACTGGGTGATGGAGAACAAGCGGTGGGTCAACATCGGCGTGCTGATTGCGACGTTGCTCGCCGTATCGATCATTCTCGGTTTCGGATATGAAGCTCCAGCACAAGTTCCCGAAGGGATCGAAGTGGGGCAGCCCTCACCCGAGAAGTTCGTAGCGAATGCGACGACGAGCGAGATCGATGATCCCGACAAGACTGAGGAAGCGCGTTCGG
>Ga0255047_10000829_pt1 | contig 24719 bp, 27 predicted proteins | sample JV7_2_1_MG_FD_183640 | JGI IMG/M metagenome (GOLD analysis project Ga0255047, IMG submission 183640) | Seawater microbial communities from Jervis Inlet, British Columbia, Canada - JV7_2_1 | ecosystem: Environmental > Aquatic > Marine > Inlet | place: Canada: British Columbia | collected 2016-10-06 | reverse complement strand
CAGGAGTTCGGGTGCACCACATGTTGATCTCGGTTACACCGAGATGGACGATGAGGATTACGACGCTTACATGCAGGAGGTTGCAGCATGACGATCCGCAGGAACAAGATCCGGTACGAGCAGGAGCGTGAGTCACGCATGAAGTGGCAGTTGCAGTCTGGCAGAAACCGAATCCTTGCGGATCAAGCCGAGGGCTTGATCCAAGAGAATGAAGACTTGCGTGCTGAGGTGCGCCATCTACAGGAGATGGTGTCCTCGTGGCAGTCGTTCTACGACTGGATGAACGACGAAGGCCGCGTGCATGAGCATGTGGTGGAGCCGTTCTAATACATGAGTTGCCCCTCCCCTCTCTCTCTCTTTTGAGAGAGAGGGGAGGGGGGTTGCCCCGAAACATAACCAATGCGCTGGGAGGTGCATACATGAAGGACATCAACGGAGTTAGGTTCACTTTGCGTGAACGGTGGGAGGTGGTTTCTCACGACTTGCGTGAGGACATCGCCCTGTACGGATTCCGCCAACTTGTTGGCGGAATCATCGACTACTGGTTCTACCACGGAGTGTCGCGCCATTGGTTGCGATCCCCTTTGGGATCGTTCATACGCAAGAGTCGTCACTATGACGAGGTGGTGGGCCATTGCCGGGAGTATGTCTGCGACATACGAGAACTGCGTAGCCACTTGCGTGCACATGAGGCTCAGGACAACGCAGAGATATGGAATCTGCGTACTGAGGTCCGGCAGTTGCGTGAGAATAGGGATCTCTTGCGTGAGGCGTTACAGATCGGCTTCGCCGAACGACAGGACAAGTTGGAACTCTTGCTTGTGGACGCAGAGGTGAACATACGGATGCGAGAGTCCGAGCCGTTCTAGTGCCAGATTCCCCCTCTCCCTCTCTCTCTCTTTTGAGAGAGAGGGGGAGGGGGGCTACCCCAACCCAATCCAATATGAAACCGGAGGTTTCACATGAATGAAGCAGACATTGCCGAAGATGACTTGCTTGCGTGTCGGTGCGAAGGATGCTGTGCCGAATCCACCAACGGCAAGGGCCGTTTGTGGTATGTGCCCCTAGACATGAGTCAGGCTTCTCCGATTCGTGATCTGGAGGTGTACGCATGAGGTCGAATCTTCTGAACCTGATACATACGGCTGCCCGTCACGATGTGGCCCACGCATCTGGTGGCAAGTGGAAGGCTTACTTCACGGGTCAGGGTGTCGATGTCTGGCACCACAGCACACACATGATTACCGTTCACTTGAACGGTAATGACACATGGGGTCGGGTCGAACCGATCAACCGTGGTCATGGTTCTACGTCTGACAGATGTGGCGTACGTCGCATCACGACAGGCGCAGGTGTGGGCATCGGCTACAGGGAACTGTACGGCGAATGACCCAACACCCCCCGCCCACACTCTCTGAGCGAAGCGAAGAGAGTGTGGGTGGGGGGGCTACCCCAATCCAATCCAACAACCGCATCGGGAGGTGCATATACATGAGTACCATCACAGAGGGCGACCTCACACAACTGGTCGCAGCCATCATGGCTGCTATGACCGAAGTCGATACGCCGGAGCCTGCTCCGGTGCCTGCAACTACGCAGACATTGGCTGTCGATAAGGCTGCTCGTACCGCAAGGAACCAGCGCACGAATCGGCAGATCAACGCCCAGTTGTCCAACGCAACGAAGGCATTCAAGGCAGGCAACGGCACCGCATGTGTCGCTGCTTTGCAGAAGGCTCAGAATCTGGTGCCCACGCATCTGAACAAGGATGGGTCGTTGACTTGGCAGTCAACGATGGATCGCATCGGTGCGAAGGCGCAGTCCTTCGCCGAGCAGGCTTCTGCCTGACCGTAGCGCCTTGCGCCCCGCCCGTGCATTGGGTGGGGCGTTTGGCGGTGTTGTCATGGCACCATGTGTGGGTGTCTCTGCCTCAAGGGGAGGCGGGGGCACCCATGCAGCACGTTGCAGCGTGCATAAATAGGCTCTCAGGCTGCAAGCGGTACCCCTCCGGGGTACGTGGGCATCAGGTTCCGTGCGGTTGTAGACGCATGGGGTCTGGCTACAACCAGATTAGATTCACCTATCACTCGCAAGCGGATAGTGGGTCTAAGCCTGTGTAAGTCCCCTACATAATAGGGTGGCGACCTGACCGCTGCGGGGAGTGACCGTTCCCCTGTTCGTCAACGTAGTTGACATAAGAAGCGGCGTCAGAGGAGATTAGGTTCCACCGGGGCGCTGCAAACGGTCGCAAGGGGGTGAAATGGTTTCGCCTCATGTGAAAGCCCCATGTGGGAACGCATGAGTACCGGGGTTCGATTCCCCGCACCTCCACGCAAGGAAAGCAAGTAGCCGCATACAGGGAGGTATGTGATCTGATGGACAAGTGCGAGAAGTGCATGGTGGACGGACACGACACCTGTTGGGACGACAAACCTGACCGGACCTGTTCGTGTTGTCTGAACACATGGTTCGGGATGCTCTGCGAGCCAACCCGGCCAGCAACAGTCTAATAGGGAGGTATGTAATGAGCAATACAGGCATATGGGAGGTTGAGGTTTCTATCCTCATGCCTACCTACACGCTTGAGGTTGAGGCCGCAACCGAAGCAGGCGCCATTGAGCGTGCGCTAAGCGTGTTGAACGAGGCCGGTGACATCCCCGAGCATGGGGAATGTGATGTTCACATCCGAGAGAAGGTGCAAGGATGAACAGAATAGTAGAAGCAACGTGTCAGCAATGCTCATGCGACAGGGATGTGAGCGTTGACAGTTCGGTGCATGACAGGTATCTGATGCGTGAGGGACTGGTGCAGAACATGTTTCCGAACCTTACGCCTGCGGATCGGGACATTCTCATTAGTGCCAACCCGCCGTACAACCGTAGGAGTGGAATCTCGTATTACTTGTGCCCGCCCTGCTGGGATATCTACATCGGTGCCGACGAAGAGGTGGATGCCTGATGCTTTGTCCTAGGTGTGAAGGCGAAGAACTTGCCGAAGAGCAGGTTCTGAACGCATTGAGTAGAACGACACGGGGCGAGAATGATGTACCCGTGTATGTGTGTTCACCGTGCGGTAACGCTGAAGGGGTGAACGAATACTTCAAGGGGCACACGGAACCGCAGGTTCAATGGCCTGTTGACAGCGTGTGGCCTGATGGGCGAGCGGTGGCTAAGCATTAGCAGCACGCAAGAGATCCATCATCTCTCTCTCTCTCTTTTTGAGAGAGAGAGATGATGTGGCAATGAAACCAGAAACCAATGCACGGGAGGTGCAGATATGGCAACACTAATCAAAGATTCCTTGTACATAGGTGAGTCCCCTTGGGATGAGACTTGTGCACAAGTTGGTTCAGACATGTACCGGGTGAATGCAGGCAAGGAGTGTCGGCGGTTTATCGAACAGATTCGCAAGCACTACGGGGCGGAGCCGCAGGGTGCACGCTTGTACATCAAGTCGAACCCTCACGACTTCGGTAGTTACTTGTCGGTGGAGTGCGAGTTCATCTGGGATCCGTCTGAGATGGACGAGGAATGGACTCCTTCACAGGAGTATGCCTTTGCGATTGAGGGTGACGACCTGAACAAGTTGCAGGCTTGGGATCCCAATGACTGACATCCGAAAGATCGTGGTTGATTACGAAGCCATGTATTTTGCGTTGGTTCAGAGGCTTGTAGAGATAGCCGATGCCAAAGATGACGACGCTGTGGACGACTGGGCACGGGTCGGTTGCTACGACATAGTTGCCCATGCACACGAGCCGAATCTACCGGACAATCACGCATGAGGCTGCAACCCCAATGAGCCACCTAGATCAAGTGGTGTACGACCCGCTTGAGGTCGTGCAGTACACGAAGCGAGACTTAGGCAAGGCGATTGCGTTGCTGAGGAACAGCCTCGTCATTGACGATGACACGCTCCGCAGTCTGGCAGAGAAGATCGGCCAAATGTGGCCGGACGATCACGCATGAGGCTGCAACACCCCCTCTTTCTGAACTGAACGAAGTGAAGTTCAGAAAGAGGGGGTGGTGGCTTCACCATTTCCAAACCAATGCACGGGAGGTGCACATATGAATACCGAAGTTGAAATAAACACAAACGTAGACGTTGAGTTTGACGATGACGCTGTATGGGATGCCATAGAGGACAGGGTTGAGCGTGAGATCCAGTCCCAACTGGAATCATACGAGCCTTGGGACTCCGTGTCTGGTGAAGTTGAGAACTACGTAGAGGATGCGATCTCAGATCACGGCGGCAATATCGACTGGTCTGATGGTGACGAACACCTAGAGAGCCTGTTGGACCAGTTCTCCACACGTATCCGTAATGGTGACACGTTGTGTGATCTAGGTAGAAGCGCACGGAAGGCGATTGAGGCGGTTATGAGCGTCGAAGGGTGGACTCAATCCGCGGTCGATGAGCGTGTCGATCAGGCCCGCATAGATCAGGATCTGGACGTACAGCGTCGCATCAACACACTAGAGCGTCAGGTCAAGACCCTGTTGGCGGCAATCACCGACATGGGTGAGCGTGCAGCGTCAGTAACCCCGGATTCCGTGGTCTGACATGGATGAGTCTTGCACAGCCATGACACCTTGTCCGCATATGGACGCCCTCCACATCAACGACTTCGGGTTGGAGATGGTGGTCTTCTTTGCGGGAATGGTGTTAGCGGCTGTCGCAATGGAGGTTGCCCGGCGTGTGCGAGCACGCCGGGCAGCCAACTGGTACAAGGATTACTTGAACTCCTTGCGGAAACTCCGTAAGGGTTAGATAAGCGCAGGAGGTGCTTATGACAGGCAGAAACATCACCGACAATACGGATGCAGGTGACCACAACTGGATAACTCAGTTGCGTAACCAGATTGAGAACATCCCCACCAGCGATGGTGAGGTTGTGGAGGATCTACCTCCGCAGGCAACAGGTCAGTTTGAACCGTGGACGGTGCAAGGTTGCGCTGATGTGGCGAACGCTGACTTCGATGTCCTGTACGTTCCATCTGGGTACATTCACCCCGTGACGGGAGAGCAGATTGTTCCCGTTTACTCTAAGGGCATCTACAGGGGTCACCCTGCCGACCAGTACCTGCTGCGTGAAGACACGCATCAGGTGGTTGGCAACATGTCCGGTCGTTACCCGGAGCGTGAAGGCTACAAGCATGTGTTTCAGACCCTTGAAGACATGTTCCCGAAGTCATGTGACAGCGTGACCGTGTATGGGAACGGTGAACGAGTGGTTGTCCAGCAGGTGCTTGATGAGCCTTACGACTTGGGTGATGGCGACATGATCCAGCCGTTCATCTACACTCGTATGTCATTGAATGGCACATGGAAGACGGAGATTATTCCCGTTAGCCAGCGCCTAGCCTGCGAGAACATGCTTGGGCATTCCGGTCAGTTGATCGGTGTGCGAGCCACGAAGAACCACGACACCTTGCTCACGATGCGTTCCAATGTGATTGAGATGGCGGTGGCTCAGGGGCAGACGCTCAAGTTGATGGCTCAGATCCTTTCGGATCAGGAGTTCACAGACGGCATGTTCCACGACATGCTGAACTCGGTGATTCCCCGCCCGAAGGATGACGCACACCACAAGACGGAGACTGCCATTTACTCTAAGCGTAGTGCCTGTCTGAAGGCGTGGCGTAACGAGGCTGAGGACAACCCGACCATGTGGGGCGCATACAACGCCATGCAGGGTGCTGAACAGCATCAGATCAACACGGGTGGTAAGAGTACGGAGGCAGCCAGAGAGCGGGCGCTTGTGAAGGCGCTTGACGGCAAGACCCCCATTGCGGATGCGGCACAGAGGTACCTGATGGACCTCACCACCGTAGGTGCAGAGGAACCGTTCTAGCATCTAGGATGGGGCAGTTCCGGCGGTCGGAGGTTTCTTGAAACCTCCCAGCCTCCGGCTGCCACGCAGGGGTGCGTCTGCGTCAACAACGCACACTCAACCATTCGCGTGTGGGGTGGGGTACCAGCCCCCCGGTTGCCCCACCTCACACGCTCCCCCATGCACAGGAGGTGCACATGTGGCTAACCACCCCAGACGGTTTCTATTCCATCGCAGATAAGTCCACCGAAGGATCAGATTACGTGGCTGTGCGTTCTCACGATGAGGCTTCACTCATCCAGATGCGAGATCGTATTGTTGAGTTTGCAAGAAAGAGCGACAAAAGCGTGTACGTGAAAACTGGTCCTGAGGACGGCCTGATGTACCGTGGTCGTTTCTGGACCGGCAAGCGGGAGCATTACGAGGGTGTTCCAGATTGGGGGGATGAGTACGAGTGGAGGATGAGTACCCCCCGCGACCTGTTGATGGCCTATTTCAACCTTGCGGTTATGGAGATCACATACGACGATTTCGAGAACCGATGCAGGGAGAACTGGGGTGGAACTTACAACTCAGACATAGTGCAACGTCGAATGATTGCGCTGGAAGAGATCGCATACAGGCAAGACCTCTTGTGGCCGAAACAGAATCACCCGTCCTTGCGAGGGAAACGTCCGGTATTGACGGTGATAGATGGAGGTGGGGAAGATGGGTCTGACGCCAGCGGGGTATGACACCACGTTCACTCGTGAAGAACTGTTACGCCTCCGTAACCTGATCGCAACAAAAGACACGGATCCGTCACAAGAAACATCCGACTGTAACGAGCAGGTGTCGGAATCCGACGAGAGCGACGACTAGGCTCAGGTACTCAGTACACGCTTCTCCCCTAAAGGGGGAGAAGCGATACTAAGTACAGGCAGGGAGGATCATGCAACAGAAGTACCCGTTACACAAAGCAGCAGATGGTAGGTGGGTCCATACGTGGGTTCGCCAATCATCCGTCAAGACCTCAGACATGTGTCTGGAGCGTTGGCGCAATGACGTATTCGGCCTTGTAAGCGAACCCATGAAGGATGCTTCGTCGCTAGGCACGGTATGTCATACGATTGCGGAAGACGTTTGCAACTCACTCATAGACGTAAACGAAGGCCATGCCGAGGCACCTATGGATCTACAGGCAGCCTTGGATGCGTTTGATTACGAGTGGGAACAAACCGTTGACAGCATTCAGGTGTGGAACTCTTACAACCCTGAGAGCGCCCGTGTGGCTGGCGCAAGCAAGGTCACCAACTGGTACAACGAAGTGTTTCCCCTGCTCAAGCCGTTACAGACCGAACACACATTTGATGTCCCACTCATTGAAGACGATCAACGAATAGTTCGGTTGACAGGAACGATTGACCTAGTTGAAGAAGACCGGTTATGGGATTGGAAGTTCCCCGGTAGGGATTACACCCGTGATAAATGGCAGTTTGAGCGATGGGATGTTCAATCCATCGCCTACTGCTACGCATTGGGTATCCCCAACTTCTCATACGCGGTGATGCATCCCAAAGGTGTGGGCCGTATGGACTTGGAGCGTGGACAGGAGCATTACGACTGGCTACGTCAGAAGGTGTTGGCACTCTGCAAACTGCTTGAAACTCAAACGGGTCCATACCCGCTGGGTGACAACGGTTGGTGGTGTTCCACAAAATGGTGCGAAAACTTCGCACGGTGTAAAGGTGCAACAATAGGAGGCACTTAGTATGGCTTGGACGCCAATGAGTCCGCATGAGCGGGCAAGTATAGAAGCACAGGTCATTCTCAAAGCAGCGGTTGAACTCGCTGTCGCAGAGATTGGCAACGAACCTGACGGTGTAGCAGTCACGATGGCAATAGAGAACGCACGCGCTCTCGCCAAAGAACTACCCCACCTGAAGGACAGCCTTGTAGGCGTTAGCATCTTGAATCCCTCAGAGGGTCAAGGCGCTCCTATAGTGGTAGCCCCCGGTCAGGATGTGACCGCTAGTGCGGTTCCTGAAATGACCGCTGCGGTTGCCACCGTTCAGGATGCGTTCCCCGGAGCGACAACGGCAGCAACAACGCCGGGTGGCTTCGCTGGCCGTACGGATGGGATGACTTCAAAGTACGTAGACGATGAAGAGTACGTACAGATATTGGCTATCTGGAATGCCGAACGTGCTGCTGGAGTGCAGTTCGCCAGTCAGCAGTCGATGTTCCTGTGTAATCAGGCCATCCGCAAGTTGTTTGCTGACGGTAAGCGAAACTTCCCAGACAACTATTGGGCTGAATCCCTACAGGGGCAAGCAATCCCGGTTACAAAGAATGGCAAGTGTGGGCTTGGAGACTTCAAAGTCAAGAAGGCCACATCCATAGGCAATGACGGGATTCCCTTCCTAGGGGCAGGAGATGGTAACCATCCTCTTGCCAACAAGAGTGGGTACTTTGCTGCGTTGGTGAAACTCAAGGCTGGCTTCGGATGGGGCGACCGACCCGACCCGATAGATCCTCACAACTGGTTGAGTCAGGTAAGTGCCTGAGGAACTCAGTCTGGAGGAAGCACTAAGGCGCGTGGCCGGAGCGGGATCCATTCCTGCTCCGGCCCCTCCCCCCTCGGAGCCTCCAGCACAAATAGAGGGAATCTCACCAGCGGACCTGCAAAGACTGTTCACACCTAAGAAGGAACAGGTCCGGCGTATGCGCCACGACCTGCGCTCAGGTAGCGAATGGTCATTTGGAGTGCGAGTCTTCGATGAAGCCACGTTGGGCGGCGCTCGCGCTGGACAACTTGTGACGATCATCGGTAGATCGCATACAGGCAAGACCTTGCTGGCGTTGAACATGATTGCCCGCAACCGTAACCATCGGACCTTGTGGGTTAGCCCGGATGAAACCGAAACGATGTTCTGGGGTCGGTACGCAGCCATCCGCATGGAAATCGACCAGAAGGATTGGATCGGACGACTCATCCGTGAAGACCCACGGGCTTGGGAACGTGTGGAACAAATCATGCGTGACGAAACGAACTTGCACTTTGAATCCACCGGCATGTCCGTCGATGACATCGACAAAGCAATGCGGATTGCTTCCGTGGAACTGTGGGAAGGGCAACGACCTGAGGTTCTGGTCTACGACTACTTGGAGTTGATCCGGGGCGGGGGCGCTGGCGATGCAGCCAGCGTGCAAGCCAAGATCGAATCATTCAAGCAGTTGGTGTCCGACTGGCGTGTCATAGGTGTAATCCTGCATCAGTCAGGCCGGGGTTCAGGGAACCGTGGCCGTGCCGGTGGGATTGAAGCCGGACGGTATGCTTCTACCAGCGAAAGCCACTTCCTGATCGAAACGTGGCGTAGGTGGGATGACACCAGCATGGATGAAGACGAGCGCAAGCACTATGAAGACGAAATAAGTGCAGGCATGTGGAAGAACAAATCAGGTGATGGTGAGAAAGCGGAGGTAAATCTAACCATCGACAAGAGCGGACGTTTGCTGGAACCCGGCATCGTCTGGGAACAGATGAATCTTGATGAATGACAACACGCTCATTTCGTTTCGCAATCTGTTCCTAGGGTTTTCTCTTGCCTATGGCACCGACGAAGGCGGCTGCCGATGGGCGGACGTTGACAGCATGTGGGAGAAGCACCTGTCAGGTGAAGAGATGATCGGGATTTACCCGATGGTCTATGACCCCTTGTTCACACGCGGTGGCCCTGACTCGTGGACGGAAGGCTCTGAGAATAACCGTTATTACGTGGAGATGGATCCCGACTTGTGGATGTGCAGGTGGGGGTCTATCGACATAGACGAAGGTGACGATTCCCTCGTCATTGCCCGCAACACTCAGATGATCCTGCAAGCAATGGACATCAAAGCGTGGCCTGAAAGGTCACGAAGTAAGGGCTATCACCTGTGGATCTTCTGCGAGGAATGGGTTCGTGCTTCAGTAATCCGTCGTGCCATGCACGCTGCCTTGGATCTGGCAGAAGCCAAATACGATGCGGTGTACCCAAAGCAGGATTCTCTGGCTGGGCCTCCCGGCAACTATATGCGCTTGCCATACGGTGGAAAGCGACCCAAAGACAGGCAAGAAATAGTTGATGACTGCGGAATGATTCCGTCCGTGGATGAGTTCCTCAACTTTGCAGAAGCAGACAAAACGCCTACAGCAACCTTGGAGCGTGCAGCAGCCTTGTACAAGGATCCTGTACCGGTGGTGGTGGACCTTCCCCCGAAACGGGACTACAGCAAGGAACCGTTGATGACCGTAGACGGCACACGCTTGCGTGGACTGCCGTCGGAGATGTTCAACAACGGTCCCGTCCCGTACTACAAGGGCGGGCACGGTGCAGGCAAGGGTCGTCATGGTTTCCTAAACCGATTCGCCCGTGCAATGTTTGAAACCGGCTATACTCGTATCGATGTTCTATCGTGGACTAAAGACTTAGACTCACGACTAGGGAGTTGGTATGACGACGGGCCGAAGTTCACGGGCAGGCAAGACTGCGAAAGGCAAATCGACAGACTCGTCACCGACGCCGAACGCAAAGCCACCAGATGAGTTCTCGTTCGTCGTCCCCGGAAGGCCACGGCCCAAGGGTCGTCCCCGCATGTCGCGCAAAGGTCGTGTTTACACTCCGCAGGAAACCGTTGAAGCAGAGAAATCATACGCTCAAGCGGTTGATGATAACCCGCCGGTCTTTGAGGGACCGGTGGCGGTGGAGATGACGTTCTGCGAGGAAGCAACGTATGTTACTGTACGCTCCTTGGAAGAATGGCAGACCCCGTTGCGTGGCGATCTGGACAACTACATCAAACTCTGTCTGGATGGGTGCCAACGTGCGGGTATTATCCCAAACGACCGGCTTGTTGTCCAACTGAAAGCAGTCAAGGAATGATTCTTGTAGAACTGCATCCGTGGGAGTACGAATGGGCGCTGCATGTAGGCGCTCGTCGTTACATTGAGAACTGGGCTAAGGCTGATGCCGCCTACTACGACAAGAAACGCATGGAAGATGACCGCACGGCACAAGCCGCCGCTTGTGCCGGTGAGTTGGCTGTCGCTAAACTCGTCAACCAGTATTGGGGCGGACATGTATGGCCCGGCAATCGTCACGAAGAGTTCAAAGGCATGGCGGACGTAGGACACAATATCGAAGTTAGACGCGTACGTACGAGTAGTAGTGCTGCTGTGCGTCGTAAGCAACTGGAAAAAGGTTTGACCCTATTTGTGGTCAGACCCGTAGCGCCAGAGTTTCGTGCCGTGGAGATCCTTGGATGGATCGACCACGATGAAGCGTGGGAGAAGGGTGAGCCTTCCGGTTATGACAGCGAAGGTACGCGTGTCATCGCAGAAGACTACTTGAACCCTCCGATGACGTATACTGGGGTGGATGAAGAGAGAGTTTCCATTTGACCCCACGGAAGAGCCACGGTGGAGCAACTCCGATGGCCTTCCCGAAACGGAACTGATTGCCCTTCAGGAATCAGGACCGAATGAACCCAAGCGTTCCCAAGAGGAACGCATGGCGTTACAGGAGACAGTCCTAGATTCGCTAAGTATCCTTAGCGCAGAAGAGGCGTGGCTATTGAATGCGCTCTTATTTGAGCGTCTAAGTTTGCGCCAAATCGAACGTAGTATTGGGATTCCCAAAACAACTGTCGCACGTTATCGTGATAAAGTATTGGCTAAACTCAGAGATGCTCTCGCAAATGATCCCGGAATACAGGACTACTTGTCCGGGTAACCATCTTCCATAGCCTCAAATGAGTTCATAATCAATGTACTCATTGTTGCGAATACGTACTGATGTAATGGGCTATTGTCGAAATCGTTTGAAAGATTCTCGTGCGCAAATGCCACTACGTGTTCGTACGGCAACACCAGCAGAACACCCAGATCAGATTCATGCCATTTGGCGTGAGTCTGATCCGCGATGTCCAACAGGTGCGAGGTCTTTTTCAAATCCTCGTAGATTTCTGTTGCCAAATAACCATATTCGCTCTGGAACTCATCGAACGCATCAGGCTCTTCGGCCTCACCCATCAGCCCTTACGCTCCACCGCATAGGTCTTTACCACCGACAGAGCGGCAGCAACAGCGCCGATCAGAGCCACCTTTAGAGTGCCCTGATCCCCGATCACGAATACAGCCAAGAAAGCCTGTACGAAAGTCCATCCCGCTCGTTCAATCATATTTCTCATGCTACCCACAATACCTTCCATGTGTCTACGTCAACGATCCCGTTGACTTCCATAGCGAACTGTCTCTGGAACCGCTTGCACGCGGCTACAGACTTCTTACCGTAAATACCATCGACTTTCAAACCTGCGTTATTGCGGTCATTCAGTCTCTGTTGCGTAATCGAAACCCACTTTCCTGTAGAGCCTCGCTTGATAGGTTGATCTATTACGTAAGTCAAACCTGCCTCCGTAACGTATCGAAGGATCGCTGCCCAGTCGATAATCGTATTAGTATGGGGCTGTTCGGCAGTCATGCCAGAATGCACCCATTCGGTCAGAGTTTCGCCGGGGCAAGTAGTTTGCGAAAAGTCTTTGTGACACTTGATCCACAAGTGGTCACCATAACGCCCGCGTGCTGCCCCGACGGCGGTCAAGATACTATCTTTACCGCGTTCCGTTAGCCCATCATCGGAATCTCCGATGTATGCAACGGAGATTGTCTTAGAGTTCCAACCGCGAGTGGCGGCACCACGCTTCCACCCGCGCCCTTCAAAGATTTCGCCCGTTTCACCCGACACAAGCCAGTTGTACGCGATGGAATCCCATCCCTTGGTATGCACATGGTACCTGTCATGTCCTCTCACACGGTCCCACGGGCCGTGTGACGGCCCCGTGGTGTGATGGACGACAATCCCCTGCACCGGACGCCAGAAGTCCTTCAGGCGCTTCCCTGTGTCTATCGCACCCCATTCGGAGCGAGGAACGTACTGCATACCCTAAGGGTACTCTGTCCCTAAGGCTTCAGTCCAGCAGCCTTGCGTTTGTAGTCCTTGGCCCGATCATCTTCCATCTGTTGCACGTAGGACTGATATGTGCGTTCCTGCTCATCAAGGGTGTTGGTCCGCAGGCCAAGACCCGCCCACCAAGAGATCCACGTAGATAGAGCGCGCTGCTGGTATCGCTCTTCCGTGGGTATCAACCGACGTATATCAGACAACACGGGCACCATCATTCCCAATGTGTGCATATCTCTGTCTTGCATGTACCAATCACCGGCCACATTTTTTTCCGCTATTTGCGCCACACTCAACGCTGGCATCATGCCCGGAATCTTCGTGTAAATCGTCGGTACCCGCACGTACCTGCCCGTAAAGTTGTAACCCTTCCACATGTTGCGTTGGAAGGACCATTCCATCGGACCCTTCACGAGCGGCGTCAACTGAGTTGACATCGTGCTAAGAGCAGCCGTTATTCGTTCAGTCGGAGAGGCACTATCCAAAGAAAGCATCGGATCAAGCATTTCCAATGGCGATTTGAACGGCAGATCCGGCAGGATCCACATGTTCTCACCCTTGTACTTGAACGGCAACTGGATGCCACCCTGTCGGATCATCCACGGCGGCACCATATCCGTGATCGGGTCATCGCCTTCGATGTTCTTCTTGACAATGTTGTACTGGTTGAAGACAGCCGGGTTGGAGCCGATCTGTTCAACCATCAACGGAAGGTTCTTACGTGTCCATGTGTAGAACGGCACCAACCGTTTGACAACTCCAGCCTCAAAGTGAGACAGATCCGAATAGTCGAAGTGGAACTTCATAATGCGGTCAAAGGCCACATCAACATTGTTCCCAGCCTTCAGCGAATCGAACCCCATGACACCGCGTACATAGGTTTCTACTCCCATGCCCGTGTTCTTCGACAGACGCAATGGAGCATTGCGGCTACTCAACGGATTTATTGCCTGTAGGGCACGCTTCAACTTCGTGTTGCCCCCCGGACCTCCTGCCATAACCTGTTCTGTACCGATCTGGCCCTGCGCTCCGCCCAGAATACCTGCCTCATCCATCTGCCTGATGATGCCAACGTCATCAGGCGTTGCCTTCTTGAAGATGAGCCGCTTCTTGAGGGAGTTCTCCAGACTGGCTGCCCGATTCTTTAGACCCAACTCCACCGCACGATCATACTGATAGTTCCAATAAGCGTTCTGGAACTGGCGATACGACTGGACCTCAACACCTGCCAGATGATTCATAAACACGGCAGAGAAATAGTTCCGCATGTGGAATCCGGGCTTCATAATCAGATAGCCCTTCACCAGATTATGAACTTTGTCGTAGTAGCCCCAGAAACGACCACCACGGTACTTTGAAATAGTGGTCATCGCATCCACCATCTCTGCTGGCCCCTGCGAAGAATAACCAAACGGCTTGAAACCCGCCTCAAACGAGAAGTCCAGATACTTGTCCTTCATAAAGCCCCTTTTGAGCGGGAACCAGATTTCATCATCCCCGTACTCGCCCACCTGACGCAACCATTTCGCAGCCTCAGCGCCCCGATCCAACTCCTTCAACGCGAGATTGATCTGCTGGGCATCAGAATCCATGAGAGCGCCGACAGAAACTTTCAGATTGCGTATTTCCGTAGACAGGTCTTCCAACGGGATAGAACGACCAAACTTATCGACCGTTCCCAACCTATGTAGAATCGTGTTCGCCGTTTCGGCTGCCGTCACCTTCCGCTGGGCCTGACTTATCAGAGTCTCAAGTTCCTTGATCTTACTGACGCCCTCCGCCCCCGTCGGCTGCTGCAACAGGTCCGCTCGTGCCTGCGCTCGCAACTGCCTATCAGTCCCAGCAAACGCATTCCTTAGGCTGTCTGTCTTCAAATCCGGTACCCGAGGAGAAGTTTTCAGGTTGTCTGCGTTTAGAATCTGAAGTGCCCGCTTAGTTATCGCAGCCTTAGAAGGCTCACCCTTCCTAAACTTCGTAGCCTTTGCGGCCCTAGTTTCACTCTTCGCGGCTGCTTTGACCAGACGCGCTTCATTCATTACCTTCTGTGCTTCTTCCAAACTTGCAGTAGCCGCTTTCAACTGCTGCATGGCACCACCCTCGCCATCCAAGTCAAAGGCAGCCCGTACGCGCCGCTCATACAAAGTTTCAATCGGATCATCCGGGCTAATCTGGCTCTTACCGAAGGAACTGCCCAGCAGTTGCTCGTCTGACCTACGCGCATAGTCGATCAAGAACTGGTCCACGTTGAGGATCCCCGAATCCTCAACGCCCGCACGACCCTTCCCTATCACATCATCAAAGTACGAAACAATACGTGGCGTGACACCTGCGGCCATCGGGTCGATCAAAATGGCATTGAACGCCCCAATCTGGGGATCTGAAATGACGGTCTTTCCCAATCGGAACTGTTCCGGGTTGAGCCACGCCGCTGTCGTGTACCCATCCATCATCATGGAACGCCTGTATGTCTCTATGAATCGTTCATAGCGCATACTGCCACCAAGGGACTCCGGCCCTTCCTTCCTGAGAGACTTCCAACCGCGACCCTCAGGGATACTGCTCACACGCTCTGCGGCGGCAGCCGGTGATTCCGGAATCAGGACTTCACCCCTCCCCAAGACCGGCTGCTTGCCGACACCGGGCATAATGCCAGCCTGACCAGTAGGCCACTCTCCGCCTGCTGACATCGCCAGTTGCTGCCGTGCCCTTTGTAGATCCGAAGGGAACAAACCCGGCTTCGACAACAACTCACTCTTGAATGCCCATGCGTCAATCGGGTTCAGACCTTCGTCAATGCGTGCAAGGAAATCGACAACGACGCCTTCCATAGCGTCAACGTCGTCCCCTATTTTGAGAACACCCGTGACGGGCCACTCTGCGGGACTGTACATCCGACCAGAGTTCTCCAAATGGGCAACAAACAAGGCTTTCGTCTGATAGTCCATCGCGTCCAAAGCAGGAATGTTGTACCTACCCAAATCATCCAACAAATCCATCTTCACGGAAATGTTGTTGACCCCTCTCGCTAGATCCTTATTGATCCCCCACATCGGATCGACCCCCGGTTCGTGGGTCGTACGATAGAACTTCTTGAAATAGATACGCAGATCCTCGTACATTTGCGAGTCGTAGTCGTGTATGCGACCAAACATGTCAACGGTCATGTCGCCATCCGCTACAAGGTTGTGAGAGTCAACCCGATAATACGGCTTGTTCTTATTCGGTCCCACCATGTCTGTTGCAAACGCGGCCAAACCCTCATCCAAAGTGCTTTGACCGGCATGAATGTTCTGAGAACGAGCGGCAGCAACGCTGCGCGCGTTCAAATGGGTAGGTATCCCATAGGTGCGGACACGCTCACCCAACATGCCCACATTGACATCAAACGCATACGTATGATTAGCGTCCCTCACCAGCCTGTTTCGTATGGCACCGGGACTCATGTTCAAACCCCACGCATCAGGCCACATTGGCGATGCGCCGCCTACATTCACACCGGCAGGATCTATCATCTGTGTTCCGTGAGAATGGTGGAACATGGTCATTACCTGACGCCAAGTCTCGGGGTCAGACGTAGCAGGGGTAGCAACGCTAAACGTGTCCGCTACGGTCGATACTGTTCCCGGTGCGGGGTCTGCGATCTGTGCGATGTAGAAGAATACGTCTTGATCTTCAACGTGGTACATAGCGCCCCCCTCTCCGGCCCGAACAGGCTGAACGGTTCCTTTCGCATCCTTGAGGGAGACTCCCGGCATCGCATCCATCAACCAAACATCTAAATCCATCTGTTCCTTGGCCGACCGTATTGCTGCCTGCGCTGGTGTCTCACCCTTCAGCACTCCATTCTCCGTCCAAGTCTTTGCCGTGGACCGGGAGAAGTTCCATGTACCTTCGGGGTGTGTGGCCCCTGCCTCAGACGCCGAAGGCATTCGCAGAACGAAGTCACCGTTACCATCCACAATAATGACTCCGTAGGACGGCTCTATCTCTCCCTTGACGGTTGGTGTCCATGCTTCAACGAGTTCACCACTCAGATCGTCCGTAAACAGATGGCCCTTCCATACGTCTTCAGTTCCGCGATACGGATGATGGGCGCTCATCTTCAGATGACCGTGGACCGGGTTCCCCTCATACATTGACCCTGCAAGGTCATGGGAGAGCAAGTCTGATACTGTCGCCCGATTCTCCAACTCTGCGGGTAGGCGCTTCCGCCAGTTTGCCGCTTGGCCCCATGCACCATCTATCCACGACTGGGCATTATCCAGCACGTTTGCCTTCCACACTTTGAGTCTGTCACCAAGTGTGGTCTTAGGAATACCGGACTCTGCATGTTTCCCAACAAGGGCACCTCGTGCCTGTCCAAGATCAAACGTATTCAATGCCTGAGATGACCCATCAGGCGACAACCACGGTCTAAACCCTGACTTCTTAGACGCAGCCTGAGTCGGCCCGAAACGATTCAACGCCTTTTCAATCTCAGGAGTAGGAACCCCCCGCAGGCTCAATGCTTCAGCAGCCAACTCAATACCCGTGTTGTACTTTTCTCCCAGTTTGTTCGCTATGACCTCATAACGATGTTCTAAGAACGAGGCGTACTCCTTCTCGCCTGAAGACTGGATGTCAGGCAGATGCTTGCGAACGAAACCCTGCCAGCCACCATACGACTTGCGCACATCATCCAACTGCACGAACTGTGACTGGAGTGCGGCTACGGCACCTTCTCTTCCTCCCAAAGCGTTCTCCCACGATTCTGCCATCACCCCATAGCCTGATGTGGCTTTCTCGGGATCCAAAAAGCCATACAACTCATCCACAACCCGATAATCCCATGTATCAGGCTTTACCCCACCTTGGTTCTGAAACCTAAATACCCCACCATTATCCACACGAACCAACCGGCCCGACTGATTCAGCGCAATCTTCTCAACATCATCACCCAGAACAGTCCAGTTCGCCAACAACACATCAGTCAAATAGTTGTCACCCAACATGTCGAAGATGGGGCGAATGTTTGATGCCGCATCTGGACCCAAAGCGGTTGCCTGTTGTGCCGTAATCACCCTCGGCAGCCCACCTCCAGCCATGTGCATCCGCGCCGTAAGCGCCTCCGCCTGTGACCCGACTCCGGCTGCACGGCCCACCGGCATCAGGCCATCCATCCACTCCGACACCACCCACCATGACGCCGTATTCTTACTGTACGAAGCATACGAAATGGGGGCGGTGGCAACATCGCCCCCCACTTCACGATACAAGGCGTTAGCCAACACTTCGCCCTCAGCGCGAAGTTTGCCGAATACGGCCTGTTTTCCTATCTGCGCATCCAGCATGTCCAAGTGGGACATCGCCTGATCCCGCACCTCATCTGAGATCAAATGGTCGTGAACAAAGGCTTGCGGTCCATCACCCGCCTTATACCGCTCAAGCATGGGACCAAAGTGTGCCCGATAATCCGTGCCTTCGGGAAGATCGCCTGCCTCATGGAACAAACCGGTATTGATAAACTCAGCAACATCGTCGGATTCCCTTTGCAGGGCAGCGAGAGTCTCCCTGTCGGCACCATACTGTTTCACATAGAACTCTTTCGGCCCCGTAGGCGTATTCACCAAATACTTTCCACCGGGATGTGTACCGCCTACGACGCCCCCCTGCCCAGAACCATTCCTCGCCATCTGACTTCCACCCGCAAGGATGTCATCTATCGTGTACTGGGCCGGTGGCAAAGGCACTTGAGCCGAATACCGCGACTGAAGGGCTGCCTCCTTCAGTCGCTGATACTTCGCATACTCTTCAATGCCTAGCGTACGTACCCCGTGTTCCCCCGGACCAACACGTATCTGAAATGTTACCGGTCTGAACTCTGCCAGCGCCTTCTCAATGTCGTGGTAACGAAGCCTTATCGCTGTCTCCATCTGATCGACAATGTTGTCGATAGTTCCAAAGTTCGTCATATTCATCATGTTGAGATCGTTATGCACCCCGTAATAGGTGTGCAAATGCTGGCGAAGCGTACTTTCCGCACCAATCTGAGCCATAGCATCCCCGAAGGTCTGCCCCTGCTTCAGCGCATCATCCGTAAACTTGACCAACGCAACCCGTGCTTCTTCCACATTCGCGGGCGTAGGAATCTTTCCCTTCCACACCGCAGGATGGAAGGTAACCCATTCCTGTAGAATCTTTGTGGACTTTTGGGTGTGCTGTTTGATCGACTTGTACACCTGCGAATACTGCTGAAGTCGCAATCCGCTCAAAGTATCCGCCTGCTGGGCGGGACTGGTTTCAACGCCCAACCATGAACCCAAGGGAGTGCTGTCTAGGTCGTCCAACATCTTGTTGGACCCCTTCAGCATCTCCAGCACCTTCTTATTGTCGTATTCGTTCTTCACGCCCTCCTTGCCCAACCGGAGAATGAACTGTTTCACATCAGGAATGATGTCCAGATTCCCGACAAGACCCGCCTGATCCTGATTCTTCACCATGAAGTCATACAGGTTTGTCTTCGTGAGAGGCAACGCAGGATCCCACCTCTTGAATATCTTCTCAAACGCCTCAAATGTCTCTATGTTGCGGAACACATCATGTATGCGATGCTCCATCTCCAACTGTCCAATAGTTGAAGCCCGCAACGACTCCAAATAATACTTAGGTACCGACGGATCGGCCTGCAACGTCGCTATCCGTTCAGCAAGTTTGACCCGCTCCTGCTCCAACAGGACGGCGTTGCCAACGTCCCCCCTTTTCAGGCCATTTGTGATCTCACCGATTCTTGTCTGAAGAGCCTCAACCTCGTTACGAACGATCATGGCGTGTGCTTCAGCCCTCTGAACCGCAAGAGCCTCTACGTCGAAGGTTTTCGCGGCCTTCTCATAGGTTTCTTCAGCAAGATCCAAAACAGCGTTTCGACGCACTAACTGCATCTCCAACTGCTTCATCTCAGACTTTCCAGCCTTAGCAATCTTTGACAGAGTTTCGCTTACAGCAGCAGCCTGATGCTTCAGATTGAGTTGTGCCCGCATCACCATCGTCCAACGGCCCTGCACATGCGTTGAAGGCACCTGCGCCATCGTTGACATGCGATCCATGAACAAACCGTGCTTATCCACCAGAAGATGTTCCGTGAACACCTCACCCGCACGCTTCGCCATCCCGGTGACATAACTAGGCATAACCTCATACCAGTCTTCAACGAACAGGCTGTAGCCGATGTCCATGTCGTCCATGATCTTGGCGATCTGTTCTTCTACAGATGGTGCCTTCATGCCGTCGTCCATGATGGTGTTGACCTTGAACAACTTCTGGCCGAAGATTTCGTCACTCTTTATCTTCGCAACCTGTTCTATAGCAGCCTCAGGTTCCATCCCCTCGCGGATGTACTTCTGGACTAGAGCAGCGAACTCGTCCTGATCCACATACTTGCGTTCAAGTTCATGCGGTCCCGCATCATATGGCTTTCTTTGGTGCCTCTTCCTTACTGAGCCGGGACGCCTCTTCGACATATGCTCCCGCGCTTCTTTTGAAATCTTACGCGGTCCATAGTTGTTTGCCCGCCCTATGAACTTCCTACCGGCCTTGATTTCTAACTCGTCGGCCATCCGGGGAAGTAACGAAATGAACTGGTCAAACAGTTCATCACCGGCTGCCTCCCGAACGATCTGTACCGCATCCTCATTGCCCCAAACCGCACGTTGCAGCACGGCACCACCATCAGGGTGGTCGCGTGCCAAACGTGGATGAGTCTGAATGGCGTCCTTTACATCCTGAAACATCCGATGCAGCAACTGTTCAGCAGAACGAGTCATCTGAGAACCCCGTCCTACCGCAAGGATGGCTGCCTTGGCATCAATAACTTCCCAAGGATCCTTGCTCTTACGGATAGTCTTTCTGAACTCACCCGTCTTGCCACCCATCTTTGAATACCGGTTCCCCCTACCGACAAACGCTTTCCGCATGAAGTTGTTGGCCGCGACCAGCGGGCGACCCAAATACTTGTTGCTGGCGCTCCACGCCAACATCGGCACCGCATCCGGCAAAGCCATCATGCCCAACAGTCGCTTACGAACCGGATTCACCAACAGTTTGCGACCCATAGATCCCGTAAACGGAACCGCTAAACCAATCCTGAATCCGGCATGTGCCGCCTCACTAGCCGTAACAGGGGCTAGTGTCGCGGCACCATCAAGCGCCTCTTTTCCTACACGCCCAGCGCGGAAAGTGGTCCCAGCCGTGCGGAACCCTGTTTCCGCAGGCACTTTTACACCATTCAGAAGTGTGCGTGGTCCGAGGTTGAAAAACGGGTCCATGCCCACTTCGTGCATTGCTTTTGCAGCAAACTTGTATCCCTCGTTTGTCAGTTTCAGCGGACCTTCACGCGAACTAATCATCAGATAGTCTGCAAGCCGTCCAATGTCGTCTGCGACATTCTTCGGGATTTCAACCTTCAGAATCTTGTTACCTACGGTTTCAGCCACCTTGCGGTGCTGTCCGAACTTTGCTCCAAAGTTGATAAATGTTCTATCACCCTCACGGACAACTATCTGACTGGTGCCCTTACTCAAGTCCCTAGCGACCTGCAACACGAACTGTTTGTCGGACATGCGGTTCATAACCGCTTCTTGCCAAACGGATGTCATTGCTGCCGCATCATCGACAGCCTTTGGAGCCAACCGCTCAGCAACCCGTCGTGTCGCTCCAAGTTCCGCTTCCATCACCAGCGCAGCCGCTCTCCTGCCTGCCGCTGAGAACAGATCGCCGTCGATCACCGTGTCGTTGCCAATCCCCCCGCGAGTTGTTTGACTCGGATGTGTCGGTCTTGCATTCGGAACATGCGGTTGCGCCTGTCGGGCCACCCTGTGGACCGCGATTTCCAAGTCAGCGGCCTTGGTTGGCCGCATCTGTCCAAACTTATCAAGTACCTCCGCCCCCCTCCATGTAACAGTAAACGGTGTTCCCATCTCATCCCAAAACTGGTATATCCGTTCAGCGCCCTCGCCGACTACGCGTTCTTCCGCCACCTGCAAGGTATGACCAGCGGGTGGTCCCGCCGGACCACCGGCAATCTCACGCCGAAGGCGGTCAGCCAACTTCTGGTAGTTTTCACGGGTCTTCGGATTCAACGCGGCTTTAGCCCCACGTTCGGCAACCCTCAACGCTGTTTGTTTCTGTGCAAGAGTAGACTGACGCGCCACCTTGGGTGCCGCTTTGGCTACACCCCCGCCAGCACCTAGTTCACGCTTGAACAGAGGTCTAAGAACATCGTCTAGTTTCTGAGCAGTATACGTTCTACCCAACTTGATAGCCGAGTCACCAGTTTGCATATTACGAGCAATAGACTTAGAAAGTGTTCCGAAAGTCTTACCGAGCATCAAGGGATCCATCCTGAGATCCCCAAGAAGGGCAGCACCCCGATTCGCCCACCATTCCCATTCCTGATCGGTGCCTCTCTCACCCTGCCAGATGTTGAACGTGTTGAAGATGTCGCCTTGCCCATACATGAAATCATGGGAACCAGACTTTCTACGATCCCACAAAGTGTCGTACGAAAACTTGCCTATCGCTTTGAGCAAGTTGGGATCATTCGCCATCTCCCAAAGATCGTTATACGCCGCCAAAGCCGTCGGGTTATTCCGCATCCCTTCGGGATCCAACTGGTTGTAGCCAACCAGATAGATGTTTTCCATACTCGCAGCAACTGCCGACAAGGGAATAGCGAGAGCCTCAAGGGCATTGAGGAACGGCCCACCGGCTGTTTTCAGTCCCCACTTGACCGGCCCCGGAGTGGCATTCCACAGATCCATCCACGCCGGATAGTCAGGTTTCGGTCGGGTCATCCCCATCAGATCCTGTGTGTACTCTGAGGTACCCTGACCCGTATAGATGCCCGAAGAACCGTAACTGCCGCTATAGGGGTTGAAATCCGATGCCGAGGTGTAATCACCTAAGCCCAGACTGTCAAGCAACGTACTCTTGGTCGCTGTACGCGTCACGCGACCTTTGTGTTCTATCGTCTTTGCGGGCTTGACTGCGTTCACGATCTCTGATCGTGAAGCAGTCAACTTCTTACGACGTTCAGAACGAAGTTCCGCTAACGGGATAGTTCCACGGTTGGCAACCATGTCAACTAGTGGGTGTTCAGATAGGCGTCGTAGTCCGCTAGCGGATCTTGTGCACCCCGAACGAAACCGTACTGGGCGCCCGACGCATCATACAATGCTGCGTCGTGCTTCCTGATAAGTTCGCGTGCCAAATCTGAAAGTGCCCGCAACGCGGCATAATCTTGAGCGGAAAGTGACGGTGTTCTGGACATCTGACTTCCGCCCCAGTCGTCCACGCCCTCAACAAGTGCCCCTTCACCCAAGGATCGCAAATACGACTCCGCCTGCGACTGGGCGCCATATTCAGTTACGAAATACTTGTCGCCAATCTTTTCAACCGTTCCATCAAAATCGGCTTCTTGCGGCGGCTCGTCCTGCCACGATGTCACACTCTCACGCTTATCCGACATCCGGGCAATCTGCATGGCGGAAGCATACAAACCGGCATCTTGATCTGGGAACGCGAACTTCAACTGTGACAGAGGATCATCCCCGACAGCGTTCTCCGCCAACGCCCGTTCAACATCAGATTTCTGCTGCTGTTCAGCATCGTACCTTTGGTCAATGAGAGCCGTGTCATAATCGTATCTCTGATCCGCAATAGCCTTCGCGTAATCATCGGTCTGATAACCCCGCTCCAGCAAAGCAGCCGCCTGCTGATCGCCTAGTGCTTTAGTATAATCAGCCTCCTGATAGCCACGAGCGGTAGCCATATCGTCAGTCTGATAACCACGAGCGGTAGCCATATCGTCAGTCTGCCAACCACGCCCCTGCAACGCATCCGCAGTCTGCCAATCCCGCGTCAGATTCATCATATCCAACTGGCGTTCATACTCCTGCGTACCAAACAGGTTCTGCAACTTCGCCTGCGCCTCAGACCGATCCACAGCCTCACCGAACTGGCGCACGTACTGGTCTTCCTGCAACAACGCTTCCGCCATCATCTCCTGTACGCGATCCTCATAAACCGTGCCACGCAAAGCCTCAGTCAAAGTGGCCTCCACCAAGGCCCGCTGCTTCTCTGTTTCAAACCCTCCCTGCCGCATCGTTTCATTCAATATGGCAGAAGCCTGCTCAATGTTGATCTGAGCAGTCGTATCAGCCTTCGCCTGAGCAATCTGATTCTCAATCTGGAACTCCAGATCACCCAACGCCGTCAACGCCTCAGCCGACAACTCGGCAGGAGCAGCCAACCGGGCTGCGGCTGCCATATTGGCAACCTGCCCCAATCGGGACATCGCATCCCGTGAAGAAGTCGCCTGCGAAGAAGTCAAAGTCCCCGCCAAAGCAGCCACCGACTCAAACTCGTCCGTAACCTGATCCCCCAACTCCGTACGAATATCAGCCAAACGCTCCGTAAGCGCCAACTCCATATTTGTCGTACGATCAATGACCTTCTGCTTCAGAGCCGTCTGCTGCTCTACGCGGTCAACCTCAAAGGTTTGCAACTCCCCGGTAAGAGTCGATTTGATCTCTGCGATCCGACCCTCAGCGCGCGTCGTAGCCGCTTCCAGTTGCTCGGATCGTTCCGTAGCAGCGTCGCTTACAGCCGTACGCATTGATTCATGTGCCGTCAGAATATCGGCGGCATAATCTGGGGTAGTGATAGTAGCGAACTCGTCACGAATCACCTGACTCAGATCCGTGGTTCCTAGTTCGGCCATGCGCCGACGGATTTCGCTTTCCTGATGGGTCGTGGTCAGATCCCCAAATATCCCGCTAATGCCTTCGTCAACCTCTTCGTGGCCGTAGCCTTTCCGGCGCCCGCCACCACCTTCAAACTCTTCTTCTTCGCCGGGTTCGCAACCATTGACA
>Ga0255047_10000828_pt1 | contig 24749 bp, 26 predicted proteins | sample JV7_2_1_MG_FD_183640 | JGI IMG/M metagenome (GOLD analysis project Ga0255047, IMG submission 183640) | Seawater microbial communities from Jervis Inlet, British Columbia, Canada - JV7_2_1 | ecosystem: Environmental > Aquatic > Marine > Inlet | place: Canada: British Columbia | collected 2016-10-06 | reverse complement strand
ACTTAATACTGGCTGCAGCAGGTGTGCTGTCTGTCTTCATTAGCAGTGAGACTTACTCGGATCACTCCGCTAGAACAAACGATAAAGAATCCAGTAACGAATATAAAGGTGGTGGAGAATGACAACAATAGTTCGCGGAAGCGTATTAGAAAGGGTTAGCGTTAAAGACTTTGGCGCTGTAGGTGATGGCGTAACCGATGATACAGCAGCTATTCAGGCTGCTATTGATGCGTCTGCCCATGTAACAGCTTATGGCGGCCCCTATCGTTTGACTGATGAATTAGCGACCACTCGAAGCGTTATTATAGAGGGCGACCGTTATGATTATTCACTATCGGCGGCTGATTGTACTTTCTTGTGTGATTTCAATGACACAGCGAAAAGCGTATTTTTAGCAGAAAACTCTTTTCAATTGATTCTAAGGGACATATCTATTGATATGGATCAGAATGCAACAAGGGCTGTCACTGCCACCAGTAGCGGAATCGTATCTACTAAAAATATACTGATTACTCGGTTTGATGCAACGAGTCCTACCGCGTGCGTCGCCCTGGAGTCTGGCGCTAATCATTTTGAGTCATTCCTGATTGATGCCGAGCCTGTAACCATCCTGGACGGCACAGGCATCACTACCGGTAGTATCGGTATCCACATCACCGGCTCCGATAATGTTGTTAGCGATGGCGAGATTAAGAAAGGCTTTGATATTGGGGTGCTTGAAGATGGGAGCAATAACTTAGTCACACTTAACAAGCTTGACCAGTGTAATACTGGTGGTAAGTTTATCGGAACAAACCCACAGATAATTGGTAATAGGTTCGGTAAGAATTACAACGTAAACTCAGCGGGCTTGCATCTTGGGGATAATGCGGGTGCAGATTCTGTGATAAACCCCACTGTTATAGGTAACACCTGCTCTAAGAATAATTCTACTACAGCGCTTGGCCCAGGTTCTTACGACGGCACACAGATACTGTGCGACCGCGTTGATGCTGGCGTTATTTCAGGAAACCCTATTTCTGAGGGCTTGTCAGGCATTAAACTTAACCGAGTTAATGACACTACAATTGGCGTAAATAGTTACACAACTATTGATGGTGATGAGATTGATTTAACTGGAGATGCAACGGGCGGCAATAGGTCGCAGCTTTATTTACCAAGAGGGCACCAAGTTATCGCACCTAAATCAGTGCCGGCTAATGGCTGGGATATTGAAGGAGAATACGCATTAACGGGTGCGTCGGCGAGCTTGAGAGTTGACGATGTAACAAGAATAAGTGCTGATAATGACGCTACAGCTGGCAATACCTCGATGCTTCTTTATGATGTAGATAACGCCACCCTTGAGCGCGTGACTGTCGGTGCGGCTGACTCAGGTGGTGTTGGGTTTAAGGTGCTACGGATACCTAACTAAATAAGCCAAGCTGAGATAATAATTATGGCGCTTACAAAAGTTCCTGCAATACTTGGCATACTAACTACAACAGCTAACACACCAGTTTAGAGAGTGGGTAAATAATGTTTAAAGATAAAGGGAATAGATGGCTCACTACTGGCCTGTTCGCTGAGACAGCAGCAGGTAATAAAGAGTTTATCATTATGACCCTCGAAGAGGGGAGGGAACGCTTTGTCGAGCTGAAAGATATGACAGGGTATAAGTTCGCTAATGCGCATCTGGGGGGCTATGCCCACTGGAAGGCGCTAGAGAACAGTACGTTCCATTGCCATATAGAAGATTGGAAAGAGGAGTTGGAAGTAGCCATACGTTGCGAGTCACTTGAGCGTATAGCTGCTGAAGCTGAAGGTGGTCACTACCAGGCTAATAAGTTCCTGGCTGACCGAGGGTGGGATGTCAGAGAAGCTGGCAGGCCATCTAAGAAAGAAGTTGAGAAGAAAGTAAATAGAGAAGCTAAGGTGGTGGAAGCCTCTAAGCGTTTCCTGACACCGTTGAGGTAAAGTATGACCTGGAGAAAAGCAGCAGAAACTCACATCGCTAAGATGGACGCAGATACTATAGAGCGCAGAGAGTTATGTTTAGCTGATCTTCGAGTATTTGCTAAGACAATGAATCCACAGTACGCGTATGGTGATATCCATATGGAACTGTACAAGTGGATGATGGAGTATTCTCTATTCGGGCGAGGGGAGACACTGACCGCTAATAAGCTAGTCATGTTACCGCGGGCTCACTTAAAATCTCATATGGTTGCTACAGCGTGTGCCTGGTTAATTACTCGGCACCCTGAAGTCACTATGCTATATCTATCTGCTACCAGTGAGTTGGCAGAGACACAGCTTTACGCCATAAAGAATATATTTGAGAGTGATGCTTACCAACACTTCTTCCCAGAGTATATCCACCCCCAAGAGGGGAAGAGGGAGATGTGGAATAACCGTAAGATAAGTATCGATCACCACAGTAGAGGGGATGAGGGTATACGAGATGCCACTATTGCTACTGCAGGGTTAACAACAAATACTACCGGCTGGCATGCTGATATCATTATCGCTGACGATATAGTGGTACCAGAGAATGCGTATACGATGGAGGGGAGGAGCCTGGTTACTAAGAAGGCTTCCCAGATGACATCGATCAGGAACGCTGGTGGATTCACATTAGCCTGTGGTACCAGATACCACCCTGCTGATGTCTATGACACCTGGAGGCACCAGGAGTATGAAGTCTACGATGATAACGACGAGCTGGAAGATACACTTCCGGTATGGGATATCGTTGAGCATGCTGTAGAAGTTAAGGGGGAGTTCCTCTGGCCTAGATCGGAGAAAGGGGGTAAGGTATTCGGATTCAACAAGAACGTCCTCTCGCGTATCAGAGGGGAGTATGATGATATCGTTCAGTACTACGCACAGTATTACAACGATCCGAATGACCCAGGTAGTGATCGGATCCAGAGAGATAGGTTCCAGTACATAGAAGAGCAGAGTGTACGGTTCTTAGAAGGGCGGTGGAATGTTCGTGGTAAGCCATTGAATGTTTATGCGGCAATCGATTTCGCATACACTACCAACAAGAAGTCGGATTACACGGCTATCGTAGTTATCGGGATAGACCCTGATGGTTACATATACGTATTGGATATGGACAGATTTAAGACTGATAAGATCAAGACGATGTTCGATCACTTAGTGGTCATGCATCAGAAGTGGTCATTCAGGAAGTTGAGGGCGGAGGTTACAGCCGCTCAGAGCATGATTGCTGGAGACTTCAAGGACTATATCAGGCAGGAGGGGATGTCGTTAAGTATTGACGAGAACCGTCCTACCAGGAATGAAGGGTCTAAGGCAGAGCGTATAGCTGCTATCCTAGAGCCGCGGTATGAGAACTTAACTGTATACCATACTAAGGGAGGGTTGACTAGCGCCCTAGAGGAGGAGCTGATACTAGCCCGTCCCAAGCATGACGATCTCAAGGATACTCTGGCCAGTGTAGTACAGATAGCCGTAGCACCTAGAGGGTTGGGTCAGCTGGGAGTTAAGAAGTCTAATATAGTTTATAATACACGTTTTGGTGGAGTATCGAATGGCAGGTAAGATAGCGGAATTAACTGGGATGTTTGATCGGGTGAAAGATCAGTCCGGAAGGAACATCGCTTATATGTGGGATAACTACACCAGCCAACGAGACAGCTGGGTAGAGGAGTATAAGGAGCGGAGGAACTATATCTTTGCCACTGACTCCACAACGACATCTAACCAGGGTATGTGGAAGAACTCTACTACAATGCCTAAGCTGTGCCAGATACGGGATAATCTTCACAGTAACTATTTAAGTGCTATATTCCCCAACGACAATTGGTTACGTTGGGATGCTTACGATAAGGTTGCGAACAGCAAGGAAGTTCGCAAAATGATAACTGCATATATGCGACATAAGATGATTCAGTCTGACTTAAGGAGTGAAGTTAGTGCGCTACTATATGATTACATTGATGTTGGGAACTGTTTTGCCGAACCTGAATGGGATTATGGTACACAGTCCGTGGATGGTAATGGCCAGTATGCAAGTTCTTATGTCGGCCCTAGGTTAAGACGGATCAGTCCACTGGACATCGTATTCAATCCGATGGCACCGACGTTTGAAGAGTCACCAAAGATTATTCGTTATATCAAATCAATTGGTGAGATTGCTAAGCTTGCAGAGAATGACCCTTCCTGGGCAGAGGCGTATGCCAAGACCAAGGAGATGAGGTCAGCTGCAGGTAACTACAGCATTGATGATTTCCATAAAGCTCTGGGTTTCAGCGTAGATGGCTTCGGTGACATGAAGGAGTATTACGGTGATCAGTACGTTGAGATCTTACGATTCTTAGGGGACTACTACGACAGTGAAGAAGACAAGCTGCACCAGGGTAAAGAGATCATTATCATTGATCGCAGTATCACCGTGGGTATGTCGGACATTACTTCTCCCGTAGGTGTAGGCAATATTAGCCATGCAGGGTGGAGGAAGCGTCCTGACAATCTATACGCTATGGGGCCGCTGGATAACCTGATAGGCATGCAGTACCGTATAGACCACCTGCAGAATCTTAAGTCCGATGCTATGGACTTATGTGTTCATCCACCACTGGCTATCCAGGGGGATGTAGAACCCTTTGAGTGGGCTCCAGAAGCTGTTATCCAGATCATCGGTGAAGGCAGTGTTACTGAACTAACTAAGAGTGTTCAGGGCATGGCTATAGCAGAGCAAGAGATCACTTTGCTAGAACAGCGTATGGAAGAGTATGCTGGTGCGCCTAAGCAAGCTATGGGGATTAGAACTCCAGGAGAGAAGACAGCATTCGAAGTGCAGTCACTAGATAACGCAGCAGGTAGGATCTTCCAGGAGAAGGCAGTGACCTTCGAGATAATGCTGGAGAACTGTCTGAAGGGGTTGCTTGCAGAAGCTCAGCTACATGAGGCTGGTACTACTGTACCGCTTATGGATGAAGAGTTGGGGTTTGTAGACTTCTCTGTGATCACTAATAACGAACTGGTTAAGAACGGTACAGTGCGTCCAGTAGGTGCTAGACACTTTGGACAGACTGCCATGATCATCCAGAACTTAACTAACACAATGAACGGTGGCCTGGGGCAGCTAATAGCTCCACACCTTAGCGGTAAGGCTGCAGCAGCATTAGTTGAAGATGTCTTCGAGCTAGGTAAGTTCGATCTGATACGACCTAACGCGGCGGTTCATGAACAGGCTGAGACACAATCAATAGCCAACACTGCTAACGAGACATTGGCAGTAGAAGCGGAGACACCAGGAGTGGCAGAGGATGAGACTGAGCAGTAAAGTAACATCAGCGCTACCAAAGGATGTTTCCAAAGAAGAATTTGAGAAGAGGTGTAAGGCGGTTGAAGATCTATTCGACCACTTTGCTCTCGTCTTAAGTCGTACCCTAGAAGCTCACAAAGCTGATCTTAAGCAACCTAAGCAGTATGATGTTGCTAACTGGGCGTACAAACAGGCAGACTCCATAGGGTATCAAAGAGCCCTGGAAGAAGCTATTTCATTACTCAAAATTAAGGACTTATAAGATGACCGACCAGTCTATCTTCAATCAAACAGAAGCCACTCCACAAGAGTCTGCTTCAGAAGGCGTAAAAGAAATCTCAGGGGTAGACCAGCTCTTAGCAGGTATCACTAACGCCGAAGGCAATCAGAAGTATGCAACTATAGAGGACGCCTTGAAGGGCTTGAACTCTGCACAGGAGCATATCAGTCGTTTGGAACAAGAAAACACTACGTTCAAACAGGGGGTGGAGAAGTCCACTACTCTCCAAGACGTTCTGAATGCTATGAAACCTCAAGAGAGCGAAGCAGCACCCACAAGTGCTCCAACACTCGATGAGGGTACAATTGCTGAATTACTAGAGAAAGTAGTTGAGCGCCGAGATACAGCATCAGCCCAGAAATCTAACGCTTCGAAAGTAGCTAATAAGTTTCAAGAGGTTCATGGCGAGGAAGCAGAGGCTAAGTATTACGCAGCTGCAGCAGAAGTAGGTTTCTCTAAAATGGAGATTAACCGTCTATCCGCATCCAACCCAACAGCTGTATTAAAACTGCTCGGTGTCACAGCCGAAACAGGAACTGTTAAGCCAGCCCTACGTTCAGATGTAACAGCAGCTAGCTTTACAGGCAATGAAACGGAGAAACCTAAGTTCAACCCTTTCCAGCCTTCTGCCAATTCCGCATTGGATAAATGGAAGAAGTCTGCGGAAGTCACTAATAAGCGCTTAGGCCTCTAACTCTAACTTTAAGGAAATCAAGTAATGGCAATTACAACCCAATCGAACACTTCGTTCATTGAAGCGGAACAGTATTCCGACTTCATTCTTTCAACTCTACACGATGGCTTGCTACCTAGCACGTTCTACCGTAACGTCTCAGACTTCGGCTCAGGTGAAGTTCTGAATATCAAAACTATCGGTGAGGCTCAGATCCAAGAGGTGTCAGAAGACGCCCCTATCAAGTACAGCCCTATCGAGACTGGTGAAGTAGAACTCCGTATTACTGAGTATGTAGGCGATGGTTGGTATGTGACCGACAAAATGCGTCAAGACGGTTCACAGATCGAGACTCTATTGGCTGCCCGTGGGAGTGAAGCTACTCGCGCTATCCAGGAGTATTTTGAGACTCAAGCTTTCGATACTTTGAATGCTGCCCAGACTAACAGTGATCCAAACGATATCAATGGCTTTGCCCACCGTATCGTTTCAGCTGAGACTAATGGTGTCTTCTCTACCGCTCATCTGATCGCCTTACGCTTGGCTTTTAACAAAGCTGAAGTTCCAATGGGTGGTCGTATCGGTGTCGTAGATCCAATCGTTGAAGCCACGCTGAACACTACTTACCAGATCGTCTCTGGCGACCTGAACGCTAACCCAACTTCTCAGGCAATCTTTGAAGGTGGCTTTGCTCGTGAGCACTCGTTCGTGACCAATATCTTCGGCTGGAGTATCATGACTTCTAACCGTCTACCTAAAGGTAGTGTCGGTGACGGTACCACCACTATTGCAGATGGTGTTGCTAACTTGTTCATGTGTGTACTGGATGATAACGTTAAGCCGCTTATGGCTGCATGGCGTCAAGTCCCTAAAGTTGAAGGGGCTCGCAATAAGGATCTACAGCGTGATGAATTCGTTCAGACTGCTCGCTTCGGCTTTGGTGCTCAGCGTTTAGATACTCTGGCTGTCCTTGGCACCAGTGCTACTGACTACGTTTAAACCAGGCTAGTACCTCTCCAGGTGGCGGGGTACTTACTAAATATTTTTTAAAGGAAATTAATATGTCATATGAAACAGGTACAAATGGCCTAGGTGTAGGTCAACGCTACGGTGAGCGGGAAGTTGGTAATGTACAAGGCATTACTTCTTCTGCTTCCGGTGAAGCTCGGTTGGTATTCGAGTTTGATGGCGATGATGCAGCTGCTCTAGCCGCACAGAGTTATACTATCCCTGAAGGGTACGGTATGATCTCTTCTTGCTACTTAGAAGTTAGCGATAACGCATTCGCTTCTGGTACAGTCGATCTGGACATTGGTGGCAGCCCCATCAATACCGCTCCTGTCGCCCTTACCTCTCTAGGTATGGTAGATGTACCGCTAGGTGCAATTGAGCCTATCGACAGCACAGACGTCATTACAGTCTCTAATCCGACTGCTGCCGTTGCTAATGCTGCAGGCTCTTACGCTAAAGTAGTTGTAGAGTTTACACGCGTCTAAGTAGTATTCGGGGCATGGTATCTATTACCCTCTGCCCCTTTCTTTCCCTAGGAGATAAATCAGCATGGCAGAGCATAATACCCTTACAGGGTCTTCACTACACGAACCCAAGGGGGTTGCTACAGCAAGCGCAGGCGAGGTGTATGTATCTGACGGTCTAGGTTCAGGTGCCTGGTCAGTAGCTCCAGGTTTTTATAATACTAAAGTTATAGTGAGGGATATATCAGACCTCCCTGATCCGGTTAGCGGAAACATAACTCTAGCAGCAGCAACAACATATATTTTAGATGGCTCCATTTCACTCGGTGCCAACACATTAACATACAGTAATGACACTTTCACTTTCGGACATAACGGCCTCGTAGACGGTTTTACATATTCTGGAACGGGTTCTATGATCAACTCCTCCAACCAGTTCGGAATGGTTGCACACTTCCTTACTACCACAAACCTATCGTCATCTGTATTCAACCTGTCAGGTGCTATAGATGATACCGTTATTATGTCCAGGAACTTTATCACGGCAGGCGGTTCGATGGGGACTATAGACAATCGTGGTATTACGGCGATGGATAACATGGGGGTTGTTGGCGCTCCAGGAGGGGGTTTCTTATTCACGGGCTCTCATAACAGGTTAACAGTTTCAGACGGATTCTTCATATCGTGGACAGGTACTATGTTCGACTTGAACGGTGCCACCTTTGATTATGTAACTTTCGGTGAGGGGAACCAGTTTACAGTAGCATCAGGCTCGGTTGGTATAGATGGTTTGGTGTCAAGTGGAAACCTGAACTCCGGAGGTAGAGGGATTATCGGAGGTAATATCTTCACCGGGGCTGGTACTTATATTTCGGACATAGCATCTTCAGATTTACAATGGGAGTTTGGTGGGAACCAAGGGGTTACAGACAGTGCCACTCTAGGGGGGTATTCTAAGGATTCTGGCAGAGATGATACTGTTCTTATTACATCGACTCCAGTTAAGATTGTGGGGACTTCCACCCTAGCAGCCGCTTCAGAACGTTTTGATGACGGCAGTGCTGATAACAGGTTATCGTACATAGGGCTTGAGGATGTTAAAGTCTCCCTTGGTGGGACAGTTGTTGGACAGTCTTCGGGTGGGTCGAACATCACTTGTGATATAACTGCTGTTACAACTTCAGGGAGTGTGGATGTTATCAGCGGAGTAGAGTTTCCAACAGGGGCGGATGCTTCGTTCTCTTTCCAAGTCCCTGTAGAGCTGTCGAACCTGGATACGATAGAGCTGTGGATCACTAGAACATCTGGCTCTCAGGATCTGGATTGTGCATTCTTCCAAATGTTTGCGGTAAGTGGCTAAGGTTAAAGAGGGTAGATAATTATGGCGAAGAAAGGTGAAACTAAGGCCTCTGCTAGTAAACGCTCCAAAGCTCAAAGGAAGTTTAATAGTAAGCCTGAGCAGAAGAAGAATCGCGCTAAGCGTAATAAGGCTCGTAGAGAGGCTATAGCGAGTGGCTCGGCTAGTAAGGGGGACGGTAAAGATATAGGGCATAAGAAGCCATTAAAGAATGGTGGGAGTAATGCTAAGTCTAATCGTAAGGTTCAGGATGTTAAGTCCAATAGAGCTGAAGGTGGCAAGATTGGTAACAAAGCGGGTAAGGCCCGCGGTGGCCGTAAGGGAGGGAAGAAGAAATGAAGTATTCATTGCTTGAGATGACAATAGATATACTTTCTGACATGGACTCTGACCTCGTTAACGCGATAGGGGATAGTGAGGAGAGTGAGCAGGTAGCGCGAATAATCAAGAGTTCATTCTTTGAGATTATCAGCCGCAAAGACTGGCCTCATTTGAGGAAGACCGTTACGCTAGAGAACAGTAATGATACGGCTATTCCAAACCAGCTTATGATACCAGAGGGGACTTCTAAGCTAGAGTTCCTGTCGTACAGCCAGCGGGTTAAGGAAGAGGATAGAGCTTCCTTTAAAGAGTTGAAGTATCTATATCCCGATGAGTTTATTCGTAAGATGAACATCATCAGCAACCCTGATAACGATAATGTGGATACCATCAGTATTAATGGTACCGACTTGTTTATTCAGAATGATGTTGCTCCAACTTACTACACCAGTTTTGACGATGTATCAATCATCACCGATAGCTATGTAGAAGATCTATCCACTACCCTCCAAGGGGCAAGCGCTCAATGTGTAATCTACTTTGAGCCCTCGTGGGCAGTAGAAGATGACTTCGTACCTGACCTCCCTTCTGAAGCGTTCCCGTTACTAATAGCGGAAGCGAAGAGTATCTGTTTTGCTCGAATCAAACAGCAGATAGATCAGAAGGCTGAGCAGCAGGCCATACGAGGCAATATAGCGATGTCTCAGCGAGGTTGGGCAGTCAAGGGTGGGGTTAGATACCCTAACTACGGAAGGCGCTCTGGTAAGTCAGGCGGCGGTAATCATTTTAATCCGAGGCAGTATTCTGGTGAAAGCTAAAAAAGAGTTAATCGTTAAGACCAACAAAGTTGGCGAATATAGAATAGTCTATGAAGGAGGTGGCCCTGCACCTGCCGCCCTCCAGGGGGCTTGGACTAAGATGAAGGTAGCCAAAGATGCCATTAAACTATACCTCATTAGGGATGTAGTGACAGAGCAGGAAGAGCTTGAGGAGAAGAACCGTGTCGAAGCTGCCCAGAAAGAGGTGGCTAAGAAGAACCTCAAGGCGATTAAAGACAAAGCAGTGGCGAAGAAGGCTAAACAGGCTGAGAAGCAAGCGGAGAAATTAGATGGCGAAGGGTCGGATTGAGTTTAATACGTTTGTCAAGGGGTTGGTAACAGAGGCTGGCCCTCTAACCTACCCCGACAATGCCTCCTTAGATGAGGCTAACTATGTCCTCAATAGGGACGGCAGTAGACAGAGACGATTCGGTATGGGGTTCGAGGATGACTACGTACTCCACCCTCTGGACTCTCTAACCACTGGGGCAGTAACTTCTCACCGTTGGGAGAATCCAGATAACATAGGGGACTTTGAGATCCTAGCAGTTCAGGATGGGAACAAGTTAAAGTTCTTCAATGCGAACTCTGATGTGATAACTGCAGATTCCATCTCCACAACCCTCACCCTAAGTCAAATTGATGCCACCACGATCATGTCAATGACCTCTATCGATGGGAAGTTGTTTATAGCGGGAGGGGACGACCTCGTATACACCCTATCGTATAACAGGGATTTCGAGACAATAACCATAAAGAACTATGCTCTGCATATGAGGGATCTGTGGGGTGTGGATGACGGCCTTAGCCCTGGTGAGCGCCCTGAAACCCTCTCTGAAACCCACAGGTACAACCTACGTAACCAGGGATGGCCAGAGATATTCATGTGTGCAGGTAAGGCCAATGGAGGGGAGGGAGGCAATGAAGACCCTCTTGATAACACCTTCTCTCATCAAGGCTTCTACCCATCTAACTCGGACGTTATTCACGCTAACTTCCTTGAAGCTTCCGATCATGTCTCCTCCATAGGGGCGTACTCGTCTTGGGGGTTGTACAAGGGGACTGAGGGGACGATAGAAGCGGGCAGGGGGAGCAAGATACTTGAAGATATATGGGATCGAGGCGGGGCCAGGTTGGATGTCTCAGATGTATCTACAGGGTTGCCGGCTGATAAGGCTCTAGGTGGAGTTACCAATGTCGCTGCTTATGCGGGGAGGTTGTTCTACTCTTTCCAGCAGACCTCTCTGACAGGCAGTGATGACAACTCTCCAAACCTCAACACCATGATCGCCTTCTCTCAGGTAGGTACCGAGAACGCTCAGAAGTGCTATACCCAGAACGATCAGACATCTGAGAACTTTAATGATGTACTAGCTACGGATGGAGGGTTCGTAGTTATTCCAGAGATGGGGGAGGTGTATGCCTTAGCCCCTCTAGGAAACTCCCTGTTCGTTATTGCGTCCAACGGAGTGTGGGAGATACATGGAGGGGAGAATACCTTCTCAGCGACCAACCAGAGCCTCTCAAAGACATCCTCTATAGGGGCTTTGAGTCGTAAGGGAGTTTTGACTGCCGAAGATGGGGTAGCGTACTGGGCTAAGTCAGGACTGCAGGTGATCTCTATAGACCCTACATCCCTCCGCGGAGTGTCGACTAATATAACTCAGGCGACTATACAATCCCTCTACGACTCCATTCCACAGGATGCTAAGAGGGAAGTTACATCTGTCTACGATAATGCTTCTCGCCAGATGAGGTGGCTGTATAGATCTACAACCCTCCCTAGCGGAAACCTGTATGACTCAGAGTTGATATACGACCTGAACTTACAAGCATTCTATAAGAATGAGTTTAACGCTATAGATTCCGCAACTGATACTGCCTACGTTATGGGGTATATCGATGTAGCGGATATCATTATCTCTCAGCCAATAGTCACCCTAGTTACTGATGGGGGAGTTACCGTGACGGACGGTGGGGAGGATGTTACTGCAGGGATACGTACTGTATCGGAATCTACCAAGCTATCCACTAAGTTCTTAGTTGCCGTTAAGGAAGCAGGGGATTGGAACTACACCGTAGCTCAGCTGGGTAACATAGACTTCTATGACTGGCCAGACATTGGTGATGGTATAGACAGCCCAGCCCGATTGGTTACTGGCTACTGGACAGGTGGTAAGTCGACTCAGGATAAGCGCATGCCTTACCTGTTCACTCACTTCAGACGTACAGAGCAAGGGTTTACGGATGAAGGGAATGAAGGGGGGTTTGAACCTATCGGCCCGAGTAGTTGCTTAGTACAGGCCCAGTGGGAATGGACTGAGACAGAAGCTGCTGGAAGGTGGGGAGTTGAGTTTCAAGCTTACAAACTTCCTAGGTTATATACGCCAGAGGATGTCAATGACTCGATGGACTATGGGTATACAGTCGTAACTACTAAGAATAAAGTCAGAGGGAGAGGTAACGCATTAAGTTTAAACTTCACATCTGAACCAGGTAAGGACTGTCATATTTATGGTTGGAATACAGAAATATTAGAAGAAGATACTTGATGAGGTTTACTTTTAGCGATTCTGTGCGTAACTATAGTTATAGGCCGCCGGGGCTGTAAGAAGGTATTAGAGAGTATAAGACAGTATAAGATAGTATAAGAAGGTACTCTTCTTCTTTATTAATATAAATACATAGAGAGGTGTTATGACTAAGTTAGCAGGGTTAACAACTTATGGCGGTACCTCTCTTGTTTCTAATGTTGAATACAGGGAGAGGGTGTTAAGGTTAGAGGGGGCTTTAGTCAGAGAGTTTGGTGAAGGTGATCTCGACAGTAAACTTATTGAGGGGGATGTATGGCTTACTGGGCAATAGCGGCAGCAATAGTAGCTGCGGTAGCAGCAGACAAGCGGGCTGGCAAGGTAGCGGAGGCTCAGGAAGGGCAGACTAAGATCGAGAGAGCTATTGGAGGGGAGAAGGCCGCTAGGTCTAAGAGGGTGGCCAGGGCTAAGGCTCAGTCAGCTCAGGCAGAGCTGACGAATGTAGCGGCGGCCAGTGGCCAGGGTGTCAGCAGTGCAGCCATAGTAGGAGGGCAATCAGTTAGAGCCCAGCTGTCAGAGAACATCGGCGGTATTAACAGGGCTACTTCCGAAGCTAATATCTTGACTAATGCGGCACAGAATGTCGCTAATGCATCCAGAGTAGGTGTTGGTGAGAGGTTGATAGGGACGGCAGGTAGTATAGCAACTTCTTCTCTAGCTTCCAGTCTCGGAAGTAAACTGGCAAGTAACGACAAAGACAAAACAGTTGGTTAAATTCTTTTCTTCTCAGAGGCGAGAGGTTATATGAGTAAGTATGAAGTAGAAGAGAGCGACGTACAGACGTTCTCAGCAGAAGTAACAGAGCAGGCATACACTGACCCTACTGAAATGCAACGTGGCTCAGAAGCCGCGTATGACGCTTCAGTGGCATCTGGCAGAGGGGAGAATGGAGAGCGGGTATACGATCAAGTAAACAATGACCCAGACTACCTATCTAAGTCAGCTGAAGATCTAGCTGCTAAGCACAGCGAAAGGTATATCAGTGACCTGAATGAGCGGATTGAGACAGGTATAGCTGCAGGGAGCCCGCCTTCCACAGAGGAAGTGACGGATAGCTTGCAAAGCTTCCAGTCCGCTAACATGGGAGTGTGGCAGGGGTATAGAGATGAAGTGGAGGGACAGCCGTATGCTGCTGACTTGACTGATTCTGAGAAAGACGAGTATGCCATCATGAGTTACCTTCAGCATCAAGCTATGCTGGTTGGTGACGAGATGGGGTTTGGTGACTATGTAGTGGACATAGGTTCTTTCCTTGGCCCTGATGTAGAGAATATCAGGATGAATGAAGTAGCCAAGATAGTCGGTATGGAATATACCGCTATGGATGCTCTGGACTACTCTGACTTCCTGGGGAGACTAAGTGTTAGAATTAAGACCTTGCCACCAGAAGAAGCGGTTAAGGTTGTGGATTCAATCGTAGATGGTTGGGAAGATATACTTGGCGATAACCGCATCATGTTGAAAGAGACATTGATGAACCTGACAGGTAATTATGATAAAGACTCTTTGTCGTTATTCGCTAAGTTCGGTGTAGCAGATCAAGCTGTGACCACTGCTACCATCGTGGGAGGTATTGCTACTGCCGTACCGAAATGGCTGATCAAGACCACCAACGTTATCAACAGGGCTGTGAAGTCAGGTAACGTCAAGGGTGCGTCTATGATCGTATCTAAGGGGTTGGCCGGTGGGTTGGTAAGGGGTGGAGTAGATGTGCTGGATGCAGCTGCTACAATCGTCCCTGGCGGGCAGACACTGATGAAGATGGTACCTGGATCTAACAGCCGTATGGCAGCTCAGATCCTTAAGACACAGCAAGCAGTGGGGTTGAACCTAGCTAAAGTAGAAGAAGTTAGCGAGTATGGTTTGGCACTAAAGCCTGCTGAGAGGGAGTTGGCTATAAGCCGTGAGGTTAAGGCGTTACAGAAAGAAGATGTTCTAACTGACATCCTTAATGTAGAGCAAGATGCCAAGGGGTTTAAGATAAATTACAGGGTAGGAGCTGAGGGAGAAGAGAGGGTTAGGGAGTCCTTCTTTAAAGTGTCTGATACTACTACATTCGAATCTGACGGTATCAAGGGGTATAATGCCCTAGATGCTCACATTACTTCTCCCCTGTTCCGTTTTAAAGATGATGGTGAGACTCTGGTACAGCTCCCCGCTCAGATGAACTTCCAAGCTGGTGCCATACGTGAGAGTTACGATAAGGCTATCAGGGGTGCTGTAGGGAGTTTGAATAAGGGGGAGTTTAAGAAGATAGACGCTCTGTTACTGCAAGGGGATGAGGCTGAGAAGGTTTATACCGCACAGGAGTTACTGTCCGGTACCACTGGAGTAGTGTACACAGAGAAGGAAGTAGCTGCATACAAAGGGATTAGGCAAGTAGTCGACCACATGCACTACGCTAAAGACAAGCAGATCTTGGATATGCGTAACGCTCAAGGGATTAAGATAGTGGACTGGGCAGATGATTCTGTACCAATGAAACGCTATGATGATGCCAATGCTGCCCGGATGGGATTTGAACAGTCTTCCACTCACACTCACGCTATTGGAGTTATGAAAGCTGACGGCTCTATTACCACACATAGATTTGAGAAAGCTAGTGATATGTCAGAGGAGTGGATAACTGACAAGTATGGTAAAGGGTTTAGGTTAGCTAAGGTTACGGAAGGGAGGTTTATCAAAGGGGAGGGGACTAACTTAGAATGGGCATTGGTTAAAGATGATGCGTTCATGTCCCCTTCACCTGGAGCTCTAGGGCAACGTACTGGCTACATGCCTAAGATCGCTAAGGATGGACACTTCTTCGTTAAGCAGGAGAGTACGCTTAATATCGGTGGCAAGGAGGTGAGTGGTATTCCACACACTCTCCGCTACTTCGATAACCATGCAGATGCAGTAACCTGGATGGAGAGACAGCCTGACACTTCTAAGCTGCATGTACTGGCTGACGGTGAGATGACTGCCGCGGCTAGGGAGGCTGAGTATACTAATATCTCTCGTGGACAGTTCACTGGAGCTAGGAAGAAAACTTCAGTTCCATTCGGCCTAGAAGAGAAAGCTCAGTTAGCTGAGAGGGAGAGTGCCTTACACGGACTACAGCGTTATGTAAACCACCTGTCTAAGCAGATGCCCATAAGCCTGTTTAGAGCGGGCATACGGGAACGTTGGGAGAAGACAGCCAAAGACCTAGGGGTGGTACCTGGAGGGGCTACAGGGAGCTTTGATGACCTCCTACTGGCTGCTGATACTAAGCACCCGTCTTACGGCTTTGTTAAAGACTCTCACGCACAAGTAGGGTTGATCAGTGGAGTACCAACTGCATCAGAGAAATCTATGATGGCTAAGACTTCCGCTATCGCCTTATGGTTTGAACGTAAGGGGTTGGGTGGGATTGCTAAGAAGTTACATGGTAAGAACATAGTCGACTCTACCCTGGGTACAGTGAGGGGGGCTACATTCCATTCATTACTCGGTATGTACAATCCAGCTCAGTACTTAGTACAGGCTTCTGGTGGCTTAATAGCGCTGTCGGTTAACCCGATACATGCAGCTAAGGCGGTACCCCAGTCTATGGCCTATCAGGTGCTAGACAGGATGATTGCCAGCAAGCCAGCTAAGATGGACACGTATCTAGCCTGGATGGAGAAGAAGGGGTTGGATGTAGATGGATATAAGGCTTGGGATAAGAGTGGGATTAAGCAGAGTATTACATCTTCCAACTTAGACTATGAGGGGTTGTGGGCTAACTTGCCATATGATGCGGGTACTATCCGCAAGGTTATGGCTAACGATACATTCTTCTTTAAGTCTGGAGAATTGGTTAGTGCCAGGTTATCATTCGCTACAGCGTTCAATCGTTGGAAGAGTATGAACCCAGGTAAGGCTACACCAGACGCAGATGACATGCAGAGTATACTGGCCAGGACAGAGAACTTCAGGTTGGATATGTCTAAGGCTAACGCTGCTAAGTTCCAGACAGGTGTTATCTCAGGGGCTACACAGTTCCAGCAAGTTAATACTAAGTTCATGGAGAAGCTGTTCGGTAGCTCGTTTACTGTCAGTGAAAAGACGCGGATGGCAGCAGGGCAGATCGCCTTCTTCGGAGCTGCAGGGGTGCCACTGGTTGGGTATATCACTCCAGTCTTCCTGGATATGGCAGGGTTAAATGCTGCCAATCTAAGTGAAGAGGAGATGCGGGCTGTTCGTAATGGAGCGCTTACTTGGTTCTTCAATGACTTTATGGATGTAGAAGCTGTAGTGTCAGGAAGGATGACGCTAGGTGGGGATCTGTTGGAGAAGGTGATGAACACCTCCCTTGAAGGGCAACGGATAGTAGAGATACTTGCTGGCCCCAGTTACAGCCTGTATGATAAAGGTCACAACTGGATCTTTAACATAGGTAATGCGCTATCCGCTGACTTCAGTGCCGAGGGTATGGAGAGTAGTAAGGTGGCGTTAGTAGCTGAAGTGTTGGCCAGATCAACCGCACAGTTTGCAGGGCCATTAGCTAACTCGATTAAAGCTTACGATATGACGCACAGTCAGTTCTATAAGAACGGTGCTGGTCGACCTATCTTCGAGTGGGGGGAGGTTAATACGCAGACTATGCTGTTTCAGGCTGCTGGCTTCTCACCACAAGCAGTTGCTGACTTCTATGAAGTTCATAACCGAGATGGTGGTACCATACCGACCGCGGTTAAGAATGGAGAGGCTAGACGTATTGTTCAGATCATGAACTTATTACATGACGAGAATGAAGATGGAGCCAATGAAGCTGCTCTATACGCCATCAACGCTATAGTCACTAAGTACGGTGACTACGATGACAGGTCTAAGATCACGGCCCAGGTCAACAACTTGATCAAAGAGCCTACCGATGTTTGGGGGAAGGAAGTGAAGAGTTTAGTTGAAGGGTGGGAGAGTGATTTGGAGAAGAGCTGGGGTGAGACACTTGGCTTAGCTAAGGCTAGAACCAATCCACGAATGGCTAGAGAATTTGAAGAGAGAGGGATACAGGAATAATGCCAGACTTTAAAATAGATATCGGTGGGACGGACTTTACAGCCTCCCAACGTACAGTACATGGCCCTGAAGCCTTCAATCAGAAGACGGCTCAGCAAGCTGAAGCTATCTCGAATTTCGTACAGGGGGTTGGTGGAGGGTTTGCTGCAGAGAAGGGAGAGCAGCAGTTAGGGGGTGATGAGAGTCAGGCTGAAGCTACCGCGGTAGTAGAAGCAGCTTTCGCCTTCGACCCTGCTACTAGCGGTGCTACCGAGTTGGCTGAGAATGAACCAACAGCTGATCAGGTGGGACAGAGGAAGCGGGAGTTTCTAGCTAGAGCTGACCTTAATGACAGGCGACTGCAGGCTGCCTTAGATGCTGGAGCTATCTCTAGCGCCGAGGCTAATAACCGCAGGTTGCAGAATAGGAAGGAGTTTGCTGCCAATCCACTGTCAGCCTTGTTCATTAGCTCTTATGACCAAGTAGTTGGGGGTGGATCATCTGGTGCAGCTCGTACAGCTTTCTTCGGGAAGACTCCAGCTGAGTTAGGTAGAGATGCCGCTATTAAGGCACAGGCCACTCAAGCCCAGAGTGATATCTTCATAGCCGAGGAGTTGGTTAGGACAGGGAAGGTGGCTAATACCTCACTGGCTGTAGGGTTTATTCAAGAGCAGCGGGCTAACACTATTATGATTGAAGCGCTTAAACAGCGTGAGACAATCTCTCAGCAGGAAGCCTTTCAGATAGTAGACTTTGATATCGGTCAGCAGTTAGCTGGCGACTCTCAGACTTTCACTACACTCCTCCAAGTCCAGGGTGGACTACAGGCCTCTGATATGAGGGATTGGGAGTTGTTTACAGCCACTCAGCTAGAGAGGGGGAGGCTGCAGATAGAGAGGGCTAACTTGAATGAGGCAGATCAAGCCAGGGCTATGAAGAGTTTGACTGACACTTATACGACCTGGACAGCTCAGTTAGAGAATGCAGGGTATTCTGAGTTTTACGATAACGTTGTTAAGGATATAGAGAGTGCAGATGGTGCGCTGAAGTCTATGACTTACTCTAAGATCTTACGCAGTAACCCAGGTATCTTCACTGTTTGGGAGAAGCTGGGGCCAGAGTTGGGGCAGAAGTTCTTAGACGCTTTCACAAACCCCTCCAAACTCTCATCTAAGATGCTGGAGAACTCCCCGATAGGGAAGGCGCTGTCTGAGTTTATGACACAAGAGCAGATAGCTGCAGTTGAACTAGATGCGGTAAACTCCATCATGGGAGGGAAAGCCCTTCCTGTAGAGGGGAGTGCGGAAGCGGTAGCGGGGGCGGGTGTATTAAGTGAACCTACGACCTCCCTCCCTATTATCAAGACGCAGGATGCGGAAGAGTTGGAAGCTACATTAGCCTCATTCAAGGGGGTTCATATAGGGGATGCAGTTAACTCGCCTGAGTTCCGTAGAGTGCTGCAGCAAGACCCTGCTAAGGAGCAGGTGGTGTTGAACTCGATGGCAAGGGAAGCCAAGCTGATTCAGTACAACACCGTGGGAGCGCTACCAACCAACATACAGGTATCCCTCCCCACACAGTTCGAGTTTCTGGAACACACTTCAGGTGCCGAGCAGAACGTAGCTGCAGTGCTGGCAGGTGGTGCTAAGAAGACGGTAACAGCTGATGGAGAAATATCTCCACGGATGGTTAGTGACATTTCATCATTAGAGAGGTATGCGCGTGAAAACCCTAGAGTATGGCAAGATAGTTTTGGGTCAGTCGATATTTATCTTAATAGTCTGTTTGGTGGCACTGCTCCCCTGCCCAAAGACCAAACCTCTGTAGAGGGAGAGCCTACTAAGGTTATACCTGAAGCAGCGGGAGAGGTGAGTAAGGGGGTAGAAGAACTATCATCTAATGAGGGAGGGACGTAATGAAGAGAGGACTGAGAAGTGTATTCCTAAGCCTGGTGTTATTGCTTAGTGGCTGCTCAGCTATGGATCTACTATCTCTGGGGAGTGGCGGTGGCCCTTCCCTGGAGGTGGACACGACTCTGGGTGACAAGAACCAGGAAGTGCAGTTGGGGGATAGGGCAGAGAGCATAACCAACGTCCAAGAGGTGCCAATAGAGTTTATGATTCTAATGGTACTGGGTTGGCTCCTGCCCTCCCCAGGGGAGATATGGCGTGGGTTCGTACAGATTTTACCGTTTGGCAATAAGAGAAGGGGTAGTTGATGAAAGGTTATATTTTTATAGAAGGTAGGGAGGGGATATGGCTTTTCCAACACTAGCAGCTGGTAATATGTCAACCGAGTCGGTTGCGACGACATCCCATTCAATGGACTTACCCCTAACTGTAAACGCTGGAGAGTTGCTACTGACCAAGGTGTCTAGTGGTGGGGATCCGGTGATCACTATGCCAGATGGGTGGGAGTTAACATACATACCAACGACATTCTCTGCGGTATCACTTGCTTGCTTCAAGAAGATTGCAGATGGGACGGAGGGGGGTACTTCTGTAGCGTTCCCTACGGATATAGCAGTTAAGAGTTCTCACCTAGCCTGTGCAATAACTGGATGGTCTGGGGATCTTAGAGGGGTTGTGGCCGCTCAAATCCCCGTTACTGCTAACTCCGCTACTCCAAACCCGCCTGGAGTTACTGCTCCGTGGGGAGTGGCGGATAATATGTATCTGGCGCAGATGAGCATGCAGCGGACAGCAGCCCTAACTGGCTACCCAACAAACTACTTAGACAATCAAGCCGAGATTTCAACTGGTAGCGCCGGGCAAGATTCTATAGTTGCAATGGCGACCAGGGAGTTGGCTGCGGCAAGTGATGATCCAAATAATTTCACAGCAGCCACTGCCCGAAGGAATATATCTCAGACTTTAGTAATCGCTCCAGCAGGGACGACCATACCAGCCTATCGAAACATGGGGGATTGGATTAGGGAGTTTGGCGCAGGTGGGCCGGTAAACGAAGCATGGATGACTTACATGAGGGAGCAGGGAGCTGTGGGTGTGACGTTCAATGAATTGATGTACAATTGGCTGGGTCTCTGGGGGTATAAGCAGGTGGATCTATCCTCCCGTGTAGCCTCCTGGTCAGCCGTTAACTTGCAGCAATAAGAGAGAGTGGCCATGTTAAACCAAGAAGATCTATTCTCGTTTCAAACCGTTCTCATGGCAATACTATTGTCAGTGACGGGTTGGGCGGGTATAGAGATCTTTACTATAAAGGCAGCTGTTGCAGCTATTGAAGCTGAACAACCGTTACATAATGAAGCAGCTAAAGCGTTGGGGAGTTTAAATGTGACTCTGGCGCGAGTCGAGGAAGGACAGAGGTATCTTAAGGAAGCAGTAGACACTCACAAGTTGGATCTTAGGGAGATGTCTTTACATATGAGGGAGTTGCACTCCAACTAAGTATAAGGGGCTAGTCAGAGATGACCGGCCCCTTTTTCGTTTTAGCCGCCTTGAAGTACCTTCATATCCTTAGCGTACTTCTCATCTTTTTCCCTAACCTTAGCAGCTTCTATCTGCTCTCGGTAGTAGTCACCCAGCCCTGGTGTGGCTAGAATCTCCTCTTCAGTCATTGGGGTCTTAACCAATTCCTCCCCCTCGAACATCTTGTACACCTTCTGTGAGCCATCATAGAACTCAGCTGATACCAACCCCATGTCACTCAGTCGGAGGGCGATACACCCCTTGTACTCAGCTGAAGTCAGGGCGTCAATGTTGTTGACGGGGCGCGAAATAATTACATTATACATATTATCTTCTCTCTATTTAATTGGACAAGCGCCAGTAGCGCACTCTTCTTCTTTCAATTCTTCTAGCGTATTCACATCATCTAAGCTGACTTCTTTCAGTCCAGCAGAGTATTCATCATACACTTCCTTAGTCACCACTTCCTGTGGTAAGTAAGCATACCCTAGATCTGCCGCGGTCTTAGTTGGATCATCACGATAGATAAAGCTCACACCTACATAGATATCCCAGTTGGCCAATAGCCAATCGATTATCCCTTCCACTTCTTCTGAATCATAGCTAATGGTTACTGAAGTGTTCTGTTGAGTGTAGTACAGCTGATACATCTTATAGCGTTCAAGCTGATCTATTGCACTCTCCAAGTTTACTTCCACACCATCTACCACATCGAACTCTACACCGTCATGACTGACAGGGAAGGTTACTAAGATGGCTTCATCATCAGATGGGTTATCCCACACCCTATACCCTGCCTCCCGCATCTTAGGGAGGATTGGATCATACTTACTGAAGTTAATATTATTCAGTATGTACTTCCCTAGTGGCTTGTGAATCCCCTCCGTAGTATCCATGATCTTACTTAGCGTACCAGATGGCTTAACAGTGGTGATGTTCTTAGGTCTAGGTAGATCCAGTTCATCTGCCATACTGTAGCCAGCAGCTATTGCTGTACGCTGTAAGGAGGTTAGGTCATACTCGGTCATATCTGGACGCTTAACAATACCAGTATGCCCTACACCCAGGAGGCGTAAGAACTGGTTGTTTAAGTGCCAAGCTTCTTGCAAGATTCCGTCTCGCAAGTTAACACAGGTTTGACGGTAGTTAGCTCTGGCTGCGATCCAGTGAGCCCTATCCAGTCCTGCTGCATCCCCTTTAAACTTTCCGACATCGATCTCGGTAAGGTTACAGAATGACTTATCTCCAAGAAGTATTTCTGCACAGGGATTGATACCATAGAACCAAGGAGCACGTTTACGAGCACTAGCAGTGTTAATAAAACCCGGTTCGCTACCCCCAGCATCTTCCATAAGTCTAAATATATGAACAAGCTGTGAGCGGCTAGGAGCGTTAGCAAAACCGAGGCTATTATTGGATTGGTAGCGTTGTACATTATCCTTCCAGCAATCTTTCTTGGCTACGGCAAACTCTTCCCACTCAGGTTCATCGACTGAGAATAGCGCAATCTCTGCTGAACGCCTAGTAGACAGCACAGTGCCGAGCCAGTTCATTAAGTCCAGTATATCGATGCGAGTTAATAGGCAACCAGCTCGACGGTTCATTAGCTTACAGATCCCTTCAAGAGCTTTGACTAACGGTGAGTCTCCAGCACAGATCCATCCATACCCTTCTAAGCGTTCACCTGGGCCACGTATCTCAGTGGTATCAATAACCAGTGTGTGTACCTTAGTCTTACCGGCCAGTATCTTCCCTACCGATCTGGCCCAGGCCGTGGCCGAGTCCCCGATCTTGATAGTCCACACCCCATCTTCGATTGTCTCCTCATTATCTTCCATACCTCGATAAGAGGGCTCACGGGTACAGCGTTTGAATTCAACAGTCTTAATAACTGAACTGAACCCGTTGAGGGTACCGATAGCCGGTGAGAACCCGACTCCACAACCGTTGAGCAATAGCCACAAAGCGTCAACAACGTCATAGACCGTCTGAACTTTAAGGAAAGAGCAGTTGAACATGCTAGCCTCCCTAGTCTGTCCGACCTCAGTACCACCAAGCCAGAGGGTTCTTCCTGCCATACTAAGTTTTCGATGAAGCATAAAATCTCGTAGCTCCTCCAGCTCAGATAGTTGCTCCTCTTTGAGGGGGGAGGATTGCGCCCTCTCCCATAGCCACTTTTGGTGTGAGATAACCCTTGAGATCGTCTCTTCCCATGTTTCAAACGTCTCTCCTTTCTTGTCTAATGGACGGTTATAAGTCCTACGCGTTACAATCTCTGCTCTTGTACTAACCACTATGTTGTTTCCCCCTTCAGCTCCAACTTTGCTTTCTCTATTAATATCTCTAGGCAGTGGGCCGCCTTCTCTAAGTTCTCTATGTGCTGCCCCTTATCACGCGTCATGTACTTATTCACTTTGGTATACACAGAAGCTCTCAGCCCTTCGTATCCAAAGTTTAAGTATGTAAGTACCAGTGGCTCTACCCTCTGGCTCTTATAGTGATCACCACCTACTTGCCTGTCTAGGCTAGACTTCCTATTCTTCATATTCTTCAATATCTCCCCGTAGAATCGATCACTCTCTTCCCTCTCTTCCCTCTCTTTCGCCCTTTCAATCCTTTGAACCTTTTGTAGGGCCGCCCAAATCATCATCCCGCCCTCTTCATTAAGAACAATGTAATACCACCAATACTCCCCAGTGCCAATCCAGCTAACGCTTGCATTGTCCACAGGAAGGATAACTGCTTGTTAACCCCTTCCACAAAACAATCTTTACACACTTCCTCCCCCTCCCCTCCATAAGCTGGGACACCCTCTTTACCCTCCTTGCACTCCCCACACTTAAAGCTTTTCATTATTCAACCCTCTATCGTTTTGTTATATTCTTAATGCTACCTACGGCTACACCTCTTGCAGGTCACTCTTAATTCATCTTCTGTGTAGAGACACGCAGCCTCGGCTCCACACCTCGCCCTAGTCCCTACATCACGCTTCATATATGCTGGTTGTGTGTATAAGGCATGAACAGCCATACCTTTATAGGAGTCTTGGTTGCTCCACTCAGGCCAAGGCTCATCTATATTAATCATCCTTTCTCCTTCCGTCTGAATATAACAAAGCAAATCAATCTGACTCACTTCGTTCGCTGTTGTTTGCAATGGTTAGGCACTACAAATCTAAATCTAAGTAATCAGAAGAAATTGCCTCGCCTTCAAGCGTTAAAACCACTTCTGTATGCTTCTCACCATAAAAACCCTTTTCCTGCTTGACTTCTATAGCTAGCGCTTCTTTTAAATACTCAATAAGTTCTGTCTTATCCATAGTTCTCGCTCCGTAATGCGCCTAACAAGGCGCTGTAATTGATTGTTCGCAAGCTCACAACAAATAAGCTTAAGGTTATATTTCAATACTCATGCCAAACTTTTATGATGTTGCCGCTGTTTAGCTCGTCTATTATTTCTTCTAAATCTGAAAGATCATTCTTATACAGAATATCTCTACCAATAGCGTCTCTAACGCC
>Ga0255047_10000826_pt1 | contig 24796 bp, 32 predicted proteins | sample JV7_2_1_MG_FD_183640 | JGI IMG/M metagenome (GOLD analysis project Ga0255047, IMG submission 183640) | Seawater microbial communities from Jervis Inlet, British Columbia, Canada - JV7_2_1 | ecosystem: Environmental > Aquatic > Marine > Inlet | place: Canada: British Columbia | collected 2016-10-06 | reverse complement strand
AGGAAGGGATCAGGCTGAGGTTCCGAAGCCCATATCTCGAGAGGACTTTCTTCCCACTGATCGGGAGGCTCTCGTGATTGAGGAGGATCTGAGTCTCGAGGGTAGGTGTCTTGCGTCTACGTTGGCGAAGAAAGCTGTTGAGGATGCTGAGGAGCTTCACTGGTGGGAGCAGGAAAGGTACTATGAGTAGGAAGGGAGAAAACTGATGCGGTTTAAGAAAGAGGTTCGGCTGTTCATGAAGGGCTATGATAATTGGCGGAAGAAGAAGGACATTACGATCTCAGTTCTGCGAGATCAGATTCGGGAGCTGCGAAGTCAGAACGAAGACCTGTTGGATCGACTTATGGCAAGGGATATTCCAGAACTGAAAACCTTCACGCTGCCAGCGTTCGAGCAAGAGAAGGAAGAATACAAACCTGAGGAGGACGAAGATCTCGCTGGGGAAATGGTAACCATCCAGGAGTGATTCGATGTGGCAGTCTTACTTCCATTGTTCTTGGAGATATGTTTCGGGACCTAAGTATAATCCGAGTTCACAAAAGCCTGCGCAGATGTTCTTGGATTGGATTGCCCAACAAGGTGGATCGGTGTCTAAGGGTTATAATATGCCTATGCCAACTGGCAAGAAGGTGATGGGTCACATTGTGGAGCTAATGAAATGACTGAGAAAATAAAATCATCCGTGAGGAAGATGCTGCAAAGTACGAAGAAGAGTGGGAAGGATAAGCTCTGGCTCTTCGTAAAGGAGAAGTTTGACCTGGGTATGGAGCTTCGCCTTCCGTATGAGGGGAAGTGGCTGCTTAGCTTGAGCTTTATTGCTGGAAAGCAGTATTCTATGTATAATAATGCTACGCATTTGCTTCAGCACCTCGTCACGCCTAAAGGCCGATTGAGGGTTGTGGATAACCAGATCCTCCCACGGTATCAGAAGCAGGTTTCGAGGCTGATTCGGAATAATCCAAGGATGAGCGTGATTCCCAGCTCGACGGATCAGGAGGATATTAAAGCTGCTAAGCTTGGGGATAAGATACTGAAGTGGTTCTGGCGTCAGCATAAGATGAGGAAGGTTGTGAGGCAGCTCGGCGGGTGGATCTATGCGACTGGGAATTGCTTCATGGATGATCGCTGGAACCCGAAGCTCGGGCCGGAAGCTCTTGGTGAGAATGGGAAGTTGCACTATCTTGGGGATGCTGACGTGGGGATTTGGAGCCCGTTTGAAGTGGGCTTCCCAACGGGAGGTATCTGTGACCAGGAGGTGGACTCCTTTCCCTGGATATGGAAGGCAAAGTTCAGGACGTTGGAGTGGATCGGAGCGAATTTCAAGCGAGGAGGTGAGGTTGAAGCTGAGAAGAAGCCTGCTTCCTATGCGGACTCTGCGATGCTCTTCGGGATGCAAGCAGGAACGGCGAAGGAGATCGATGGGGCTACGGTGATTGAGTTGAAGATCAAGCCCAATGGGGATTTTCCTAAGGGTCTCTTCGTTGTCGCTGCGAATGGGATAGTGCTCGACAAGCAAGACTACCCCTTCGATTCGTACCACCTCGAGCACTTCAAGGACATCGAGATTCCAGGGGTGTTCTGGGGAATGGCGACGACCGAGGCAGCGATTTGGCTCCAGAAGGTGTGGAACAGGCAGGTGAGCGATATCGCCGAGTTTAACCGTTCAATGGCCAGAGGCAAGTGGCTTGTTCCTCGGAATTCTCAAATGGAGACTATGCCTGACGACAGCCATGGTCAGAAGTTGCTCTACACTCCAGTTATGGGCCATAAGCCTGAGATGATGGACGTTAAAGGCTTGCCCTCGACGTATCAACAAGCTCTGCAGATCGTAGCGAATAGCTTGATGGAGCTTTATCATCAGCATGAGGTTACGCAAGGGACTAATAAGAGTGATATTCGCTCGGGCGAGATGGTTGCCTTGCTCCTCGAGCAGGATGATTTCGGCAACGTGCCTACTCATGCGATCTTTGAGGAGAGTCTCGAAGCGGTAATGGGCCGAGTCCTTATGCGTATACAGAAAGGCTATCAGGATGAGAGAGTGATCGCTGTAACTGGAAAGGACCTCGAGCATGAGGTGTTCAACTTTAAGGGAGCTGATCTGCGTAACAACACTGATGTTCATGTTGTTAAGGAGAGCTCGCTTCCCGATTCCAAGGTCGCTCGACAGCTACGGATAAAGGAAAACTACAAGGAGGGACTCTACGGACCTCCGGAAGATGAACGAACTCGAGAGCGTGTGCTCCAGATGATGGAAGAGGTTCCAGATGATGTTAGGGATATTTTCAAAGAGACTCATCTGGATCGGCAGAACGCTACTCAGGAAAATCGCAACATGATGCAGATGCCTGAGGTGGACTTCCTTGTGAATCCCTACGACGATCATGCTGTGCATCTTGAAGAGCATAGGATGCAACAAAAGCAACCTGAGTATCAGCGGATTAAGCTTGAGAATTTTGCGATCTTCTCACAGCGTGAGATGTCGTTTGCTAAACACAACGAACAGCATCAGAAGTTCCTGGCGCAGCAAATGGCAGCTCAGGACAAACGGATGGCTAAGGTAGTTGAGCTTAGGAAAGGAGCGAAGACAGGATGAGTACAGAAGCGGTAGTAAGAACAGTGAGGGACTGGAATCGGTTCGTTCTTGCGCTGACGAATGCGCGGGACAACTGGGATAAGATGCAGCAAGCGTTGGACGACGATCCAGTTCATGGCGACGACTTGCCTCCAGAGGTTCAAAAGTTGCTCAGTATGCACAGACGGATGCAGTTTTCCGTTGCGGTTAAGGACTTGAGTGACCACTGGACGAGTTATGGGGGCTTGGAATCATTTTTTGTCAGTCTGCCGGAGGACGAGGCGCTTCGGGAGAAGTATGACACACTAATTACAGCTTTGAAAAGGAGTAATGGAAATGGCAGAGGGTGATCAGGGCGGCTCTAAGGGCGGTACCGGAGACCAAGTGATTAAGGTAGGCGAGAAGGAATACAGCGTTGCTGACGTTGAGAATCTTATCGCTAATACAGCAACTTTAACCCAGAAAGGCGAGAGCGTTCAAGGGATTTTGGATATGTGCACTCGCTACGACATGGAGCCGAGTGAGTTCTTAGATCAAGCATCTGGTGGGCTCACCGTGATTAGCAACCTTATCAAGGAAGGAGTAATTGACGAGCAAGGTCGTGCTGTTAAGCCAGAGGGGAAGGAGCTGGAGGATAAGAGGGATCTGAGTAAGATCAAGGATCAGGAGAAGGATACTAAGGATCTCAAGGGCGGAACGAAAACCGAAGAGATCGTCGCAAAGGCACTCGAAGGTATTGCGCCAACGCTTAAGGATCTTGGAGATCAGGTGACGAAAATGCAGAACATCCAGACCAGTATGATCCATGATGACTATCGGACTCGGATTATCAAGAAGCATCCCAACCTCGACGATAAGGACGCAGACCAGGTTCTCGCGCTTGCTATGAATGACTCTAAGAAGGATTTGTGGCAACACGCTGAGGATGCGTCAACGGCTAAAGTGGCCTCGAGTGAGAAGATTGAGCGAGCTTACGCAGAGAAGCGTGGGCTTGATTACGACGTACTCAAGAAGGCCGACGAGAACAAACTCAACGAACAGGAACCTGAAGGTGGTGCAGCCCCAGTGCTTAAGGGAAAGAAGATTAAGCTGTTCGGGGCTACGGGAGATGATGAAGTCTCCGCTGGAGATGCCGCTGCGGAGTTCCTGGAAAAACAATTGGGAGGTGATTAGGTTGGCAGCAAGAACGGCAGGCGCTACCTTAAGTAACTACGATGAGGTTCTGAAGACTTACTACTTGGACGGGGTTCAGGACTATTTGAACCACAGCCATATCCTCAAGGACCTAATCGAAGTGAACGAGAAGGACATAACTGGTAAAAGTGCCACTATCGAGAATCATTACGGTAGAAGTTCCGGCACTGCAGCTGTTGGCGATGGTGGAGATCTGCCGACGTCTGCGTACCAGAAATTTCAGACCAGCACTGTTCCGATGAAGTATATCTATGGTCGGATTGAAGTGACTGGACCAGGCATCGCGGCTACGAGGAATGCCAAAGGTGCTTATGGAAAAACGCTGGATACGGAAGTTCGAGGAATTGCGAACGACCTCGCTAAGGAAGTCAACCGGATGGACTGGGGTTGTGGTTACGGAACGCTCGCGAGATGGCAGAGTGGAGCGACCACGACTATCGTTCTGCAGAAGAAATATCGTGGTGCAGCTGCAGGCGGTGACGGCTTCGGGAGTGCTTTCGGTGGTAAGTATCTGGATAAACGGACCGACTGCGTTGCGGTCGTTGCAGCTTCACTGAGTGCTTCTGGATCCTACACTGTGGATAGTACGGCCTTAACTGTCTCGGCGTTGACAAAGGGGACAGCGGGGACGGATACCGTTACCATAACCAATGCTGCAGTTAGTGAGGCAGCAGGAACGTTCTACGTTCGTGGTAATGCCACTCAGCAGAGTCTTGGAACCTACGCTTCGGCTGGTGCTCATAGGAAGGAGAGCATGGGGATCAGAGGTCTGGTGACAGATACTGATCTGGATGAGATTGCGCTCACCGATGGGACGAATACTGGTGGTCAGACCAACGATCCGCTTCAGGGTTTGGCTGTCGGAACCTATTCGTGGTTCAAGTCTATCGTGGACTCGCACTCCAGTGGTCGGTACGCAGGTCAGCGTGCATTGAGCCTTACCCTTATGCAGACCATGTTTGACATGGTTGAGGAGCAAGCGGGTAAGGATTTCGGGCCCTCGTTGATGCTTACGACTCGAGCCCTGCGGAGGGAATACCTGGAGCTTGTGCGAGCGAACAAGACTTTCGTGAATACCATGACGCTCGATGGTGGGTGGAAGGCCCTGGATTACAATGGAGTCCCCTTTACTGTGGATAACGATGCTATTGATGGGGAGATTTACTTCCTCACTCTTCAAGACATCCAGATGTATCGTATGAGTGACTACGATTGGATGCAGAAGGATGGGGCTGTGCTCTCCAGGATCAGTGGGTACGATATCTACGAGGCGGTTTTATTCCGCTATCATGAAATGGGGATCAAGAATCGTGCGACGCAAGGAGTTATTACTGACCTCGCGTACACGAAGAGCTCTGTTGAGGGCTATGGTGGGTAGGTAACTTTTCAACTTAACCTTTTTTCGGTCCCAGAGCCGGTTCGAAATTCGAATTGGTTCTGGGATGGTCGGAGGAGGATTGAACATGGGACAGAATTTAGACAGTTATCATCAGGACGTGAAGAATGTTCTCTTCGGAAATACGCTTCCGATAGCTGCTCCAGGAGATATTCACTGGGTGTTGAAGGCTGGGACAGCAACAGAGGACTATTGGCAACCGAAAGTTTCGGGAGGGTTCAAGTCTGGGACTGTAGGCGAGGCTTATGCGAACATGCAAACGGGGCAGAATGACGTAATGCTGGTTACGCCCGAGAGTCATTCGCTGGACGAGACGCTAACATGGTCATTGAACACGAGCCACATGGTTGGGTCTTATCCTGGAGGTCGTTATAATGTGAGGAACCGACTCGGAATGAGCACGACTTTCAGCCCGATGATTACCGTGAGTGGCTACGGGAACACCTTCCATGATATTTACACTATGCATGGAACTGCTTCTACAGACTATATTGGCTGGACGATTTCAGGGGATCGAAACTCGTTCTTTAATTGCCACTTTGGAGGCCCGATGAATGCGGCTCAGGGGGGTCATGCAAGCTATAATGGCTTCAACTTGACTGGGAATGAGTGCTACTTCAACAGGTGTACATTCGGAACCTCGACCATTGGTCGAGATGAGGTGACTCCGAATATTACTATTGCTGATCTGGCTCGAGTGGTCTTCGATGATTGCTTGTTCTTGCTTTTCGCAAGTGACGCAGACCCGACCTTTGCAAATATTACTAACACCACAGGAACAACTGAGGTGTTCTTCAATAACTGTAAATTTTTGGCTTTAAGCTCGAACATGGCTACAGCGATTACGGTGGCCTTCACTACGTCAGCAGGAGCTACCTGTACGATCATTCTTGATCCTAATTGTAGCTTCACTGGGATCACGAATATCATCAGTGCGTCGGATGATGTTCATCTGTATATCCCAAGAACCTTCTCGACGACTACAGATACCGAGGCTGGTGTAACCGTCCTGATGACTACGTAGGAGATGAGTTATGGAGACAAGAACGGAGTGTTCTACGTGTCATGGCACAGGAGCGTTGTCCGATCAACTTGGTGGAGATATGGGTCAGTGTCACATTTGCAAAGGAAAGGGCTATAATGTGACAGGATCGGTTGATTCGGCTGAGATTGAGGATAAGCTGAATGACATCCTCGACAAGTGCAACGACATTTGGGAGAAGCTTAACGAGTAACCACTGGGGAGCGACGAGGAGTTTGCTTGGGGTTCCGCTTCAGCCCTTCTCCTTTCGCCTCGAAGCTCCCCTTTACGAAGGGAGAAATGAAGTGGCATTTTACGAAGAGCTTGGAAGGCTTGATATTCTGACTCCGATACAGCCCGATCTTGAGGCTCAAGTATATCGGATAACGCCTGAGGGAACGATTAAACCCACAGGCGAACCGGCAGCTTTTTCTGACAGTCCGTGGATTATGATTAAGGCTTCAGGAGATAGGAACTGTCTCCTGTGGAATAGAATCTACGCGCAGAAGTATGGGATTCTTTCGAGGAATTGCTTCCACTGCTTTAAGGTGGTTGCAAGGCCAGGGAATCTTGACCAACTTTTTGAGATTCACGAGCTTCAGAAAAGGATGGGCTTGCCCTCGAAAGCGGGGATAGAACGGAGACCATGGGCTACACATAAGGGAAGTTACGCAGCGTTCTGGTACAGCCCGATGAGTGAGGGGCTTGAAGGGGCGAAGAAGCTGTGGAAGATTGTTGCGGAGGCTGTGGGGAGCTTGGCTCCCGTTATTCTTAAACGGGCTTGAACTGAGATGGAAAACCGCTGGGGTCCCAGCGATAAGTGGGAGTACGCAGAAGAGTGGCAGCTTCGGGAGGATTTGCTTGATGCTGTCTGGGATGTTAAGACTGTCGAGAATGTTGAAGCCCCGATGCTTCAGATCACGAGGAAGCTGGACTGGGTCGACTACGGACGAATGCGTGGAGACCCGACGGCAGAAAAGTACTACGAGAGTCTGGAGAATGTGAGCATCATTGAGACTGTAACTTATCATGACCAGGAGAGGAAGATTGACTTGCCCTCTCGGGGAAGACGAAGGGAGAAGAGCCTTGCTGAATACCAAGCGAAAGACGACAGTGATCCAACAGGACTACCGGAGGACGAACGACGGAGTGATGGTAGCGGACTTAGGCTTCAAAAAGCAACTATGGGCCCTCGATCCGGAGCTTGATCTGGTCTGGGACGGGGCTGGCGAGAAGTGGGAGATCTGGAAGTTTCCTCATCAGGCGAGAAGGCCTCTGAAGATCATGCGAGATGATACTGTTCATGTTGCTACGATTCAGACATCGGGACGGAGCTTTAGGGAAGTCGGGGCCGATGTCTTGCTCACGTTGCAAGCGGGCGATACGAGGAAGTTCTCCGTGAAGGAGATTGCGGACTACCTGGATAAGATGGACGATAATCTGCAACGCGCGAAGCGCAAGGATTTCCTGGGCGAGATGGAGCTGATTGAGAAGTCTACTGCGAATTGGTGGAACAAGGAGGAGTGGACGGTTCCCTTCAGCTATGATATTAAGCCTTCGGAGGAGCGTTTGGTTCTCAAGGTTCCGACGAAGAAAGCTGGGGTTTATGAGATTAAGCTCCCGAGGAGTAAGAAGATAGAACGGGCGATTGGAGGATAAAATGGCAGACGAAAGAGGTACCGAGGTCGAAGGGTATAAGCTCACGCCAGAGCAGATGAGTTTCCAGAAGAAGTTTAAGATGCTCAAGCAGATTCAAGAGCTTCTTAAGGCGAGATCGCTTGGCTTGGCGCTGCAAATGGATAACGAGCAGCAGTTGTGGGAGAATCTCGAGGGCGAGTTTCAGAAGCTACAGCCCCCGAAGAAGAGCCTTCATGAGCTTCCTGGGATGGACTTCAAGGAGGGTGGAAAGCCTTCCTATAACTTGAGGTATTGAGATGAATGCTAAGGATATGCTTGACCTCTTGAGGGACAACGTCAATGAAGCTACGGCAGCTCACTGGACAGATGAAAACCTCATGAGGCGGATGAATAACGGGCAGCGGAAGTGGGCACTCAAGGTGGCTATGACCCCTGGGCAGTGGCTCTTGAAGAGCACAAGTGTGACGCCCAGTGCAAGTGTGATTACCTTGCCAGCCGACTGCTCGAAGCCGATCTTTATGGAGCAGACGAGTAATGGAGCCCCGATCAGGTGGCTCAATAGCGTTGCATATAGACGAGTCTCGAGAGAAGTTGGGACCTCGCTGGATACAACAGGCTCCCGTGAGGCTTATCCGCTGAGAGCGACGCTTGAGGTTAATCAGGTGAGCTACACTGAGCCTTGCACACTATGGTACCAGGTTAGGGTTCCTGACCTCGTCGCTGGAACTGCAGCAGCTGGCGCAGCGACTTCGCTTACGCTTCCTGACGATCGGGTGAGTAGGAGGATTGTGGATTACTACAATGGAGTGAGCATTGAGATTATTAGCGGAACGGGGACTGCAGGATTGGATACGATCACAGATTATACTGCAGCCCGAGTTTGTACTGTAACTGGGACCTACGATGCTACTACGGTCTTCGGGTCGATCTCGATGCTACCGGAGGAGGTCCATCCGGTCCTGATTCTTGAGGCTACAGTCAGCGCACTGCATAAGCCTTCTGCGCAGCTTGACAAGGAAACTCGAAATAATTACCTTAGCGAGCTACGTGAACTTCGTAAGGAGGCTAACGCTTGGCTCGAGAGTCGAATACCTGAGCAGAGCTACGTGACCACAGGAGATGAATACTAATGGCTATGCAAATGTTCAAGGAGCAGCTGAACGGGAAGTACGATGGAGTGACTGCTCCAACGCTGTTGCCCGTCGGGGGCCTGAGCGGTGGTCAGAATGTGAGGAAGGTAAGCGCGGCTGGTGCGTGGAAGCCCCGGAAGGGAGTATCTACTCATAATACTACCGCAATAGCTTCCGCGAGTGTGCTTTCCATGCACCAGTATACTCATCCACGCCTGAGCGATTACCACTTCCTTGCGCAATGTAACTCCAATCTCTACGACTCGACAGATGATCCTCCAGCAAGTGGGACTACGTTCGGGAGTTCGATCTTTGCCTCCGCCAGTTCGAGTAAGCCTGGCTTCAGCGATACCATCGGGGACCTGTTCATGTACGCTGATGGAGGTGGAGCGCCCGTTCTGTGGGGAGGAGACGAACCTTTCTGTTCGGGATTTCTGAGCTACGACAGCAGCAGTGTACGATATACCGATTCTACCCGATGGGTGACAGACAACAAGAGCGGGACCTCGGGGATTGTTCTTGGGGCTGCGAGCGATATTCTCTATGTATGTAGCCCCGAAATTGCAGAGGGTATTAAGCTGGATCTGGGAACGAATGTGAATGCAACTGCCAGAACCGCTACGCTGAAGAGTTGGCAATCGGGAGCCTGGAGTGATCGAAGTGCTACGGATGGTACGGCCAGCGGTGGCGCAACTCTTGCGATTGATGGGAGCTTTACCTGGACGCGGAGTGCTAATGATACTATGCGAGTTCTTGGTGGGATTATGGGCTATTGGTATCAGATCTCCTTCAGTGGTGCGCTTAGCAACTCGGTAGATGTCATCGCCTGTCAGGTTAATTTTGACATGGTCACAGTTAGCAACAAGTGGGATGGAGTGTTTCAGACCCCGCTTGCGATTCGGTTCTACGACCAGAGTGCGGGACAGGGAATAGATTACACCGGGAAGCTAAGTAATGAGAGCACGAGTCAGTATTTACAACTCGATGCAGCTACAACGAGTGATTATATCTTCGTGAAGAGTGCAGAGCCGTTGACTGGAATTGGTATTGGCGTGGTTGACGGGTATGAGAACACCGGGGACTCCCAGATCACAGCGGCGAGTGGAATCGAGCATTGGGACGGGGACTCCTGGGTGACGAATGCTGTGTTAAGTGACGAGACCCTTGATACAGGAGCCGACTCGAGCTTTGCAGCGACAGGAGTTGTATGGTGGAATGCTACGGGAGTTACGGATAAGAAGACGACAATACCTAATGATAGTATTCCAGGTTACTGGTACAAGATCAAATGGGATGCAGCTCCGGATAACGCTGCGGATGATGTTAGAGTTTACTACATCGTGACTGTCCCGTTTCCAGAAGCCCTCGGGACCTATGACGGCGTGGTGGAGTTTAAGAGCCGAGCACTGATATGGGGCGACGAAGAGTTCCCGAACCGCCTGCGCTACAGTTGCAAGGACAGACCAGATTGCTTCGCCGGAGCAGATAGTGGATATACTGATGCTTTCGGGGACACTACCAAGATCATCTGTGCGATTAGGTTTCATAATGAGCTTCTTGTCTTCAAGGCTGGATCTTCGTGGTTCCTTGAAGGTTTCTCTCCGCAGACGTTCGGGACACTTAGGCTGACAGATACTGTTGGTTGCTGTGCAGCTCAGACACCGAAGGTAATTGAAACGGGCCCTCCGATGATGCACCAGGATGAGGCGCTTACAATTGCTATGTGGATGGATACAGATGGGGTTTACGCGCTCGACGGGAGGAAGCCGAAGAAGATTTCGCTGCCCGTTGACCAGTACTTTAACACCGAATACTCCTCGACTGTGATCGCTGCAGCTGATCTTGACAATGTCCAGGCTTTTATTGATCCCCTTAATAATGAATATCATGTTCTGTTGCCTAATGGTGGGTCAGGACACGGAGTCGAGCTTGTTTATAATCCGCTACAGGATGAATGGTACCCGCCCTGGGACAGAACGGTAGGAGGAGCAAATGACTACCTTGTTTCAGGTGTGCGTTTACGCGGTACTGCTAATCGTTATCATACTTACGGCGGTGGTAGTGCTGGTAGAATATATCGTTTGGAGAATGACACCTCAGATAAAGACGCTTCAGATGCTGATGTGGCGATTACTCATCAGATTAAGACGCGAGCGATCAGCGTCGATCCGAAGCAATCGCCCTCGCTGACGTTTGACTTCAGGAAGGCGTGGATTGAAGCTAAGGCGGTGGCGAGCCCAGCGACGAAGACTATTACGTCGAAGTTCTATAAGGACGTTGCGACAAGCGGGACGACGATTACAGCTCCGGCAACGGTGGATTTAGGAAATACAGGATTCAGCCTTGTTGTCGATGGGATAGATACGAATCAACCTCGATGCTTGACATTTCAACTGGAGTTTATTGCTGCAGTCATTGATCTTGAGATGGAGATTAGATCAGTGCTGTATACGTTGGAGGTTAAGGGAGAAAGTGACCAGTAATAGGAAGACCTACTTAAAGCTTAAGCAAAGCATGAGAGAGTTCTTCAGAGCTCCGGTGAGGTTTCTGAAAGAGAGCAATGAGAAGGAGAGTGTATTTGAGAAACCGTATTTAGATACTGACTACCGAGCTATGCATCTTGATATTCCTGAACCTGATTGGCCTACGTGGAAGTTTGATACAAGTCGAAGGCGCTACGGAGAAGGCGAAGTGCTTGGAACGGGCCCGCACTGTAAGGGTTGTGATCTTAGCTATTACAGAATCTTGGCTGGTGACTGTGCAACAGACTCGGTTCAGTTCTACTCAAGCGCACGTTGCGTGAGCAAGAAGTCTGGATTGTTTCCTCCTCCGAATGTAGTGAAAAAGACTCGAACGCAATACTACAGGGGTTCACCAGATGAGAATTATCAGCGGCGTGAGGTTGCTACAGGAGAGTTTGCTTTACAGGGCTGGGGAAGTACGTCCCTTACTGTTGAGGCGCTTGTAGGCGAGATTGTAGATGTGCAACTTGACTGGTTCGCTGATGCTCGGCCAGGTATTGAAGTCTGGGTGAATCCTGCTATCGGAGAGCATGTTCTCCTCGGGACGATGGTAGATGATCTGGGGAATGTCTGCACTGCGTTTGTCGAGATAACCTGTGCGGTCTGTCCTCCGGAGACAGCGTTTAGTTTTGACGACGCATCTACGAGTGATACGATAGCCCCTGGTGGAAGTACCACAGTTTATGTCCTCGGAGGATCTCCCCCGTTCACTTGGGGGAGCGCGGGCTTAGGTTATACCTGGGGCAGTTCAACGGTAACAATGGGTAGGCAGAATATCCTCTCAAGTGCAAGCGGGACTTGAGGTGTGAACTACGCCGCAGTTGCGGACGTGACAGTGACGGATGCTTGTGAAACTGAGGTGAAGGGTACAGTAAGAAGCACGGGTGGCTCAGCCTGGACGGATACAGGAAATGATCTGGGTCTTGACAAAGTTCTTAGTTATACTGTTCCTACCTCTGATAATTGTTCCTCGACCTTCGGGACTCGATATGAATTCGAGTACATTTACGGCGGAAGGAGAATACATATGCCTGCAGACAGCTTCCTTACTGTAAAGCCAGCACCCTTGAGCGGCGATGGTTGTGAATTTTATAATAGCGACGCTGATTGGGATACAAGCGAAGTGGCTGCAGATTGGATAGATCCTGGCGTTACACCCAGCGCTATGGCAGATGGTGCAACTCAAACGGGTAGTACGTTTTGCCCGGAGCCTGGACCAAGTACCTGTGTTCGAAGTAGTACTACAGCTTGGTTTCCCTCTACGAATCTTTCGAACGATCTTGATTACTACACTTGGGGATGCTAATGGAGAAGGTCCTGGCAGCGTTTACAAAGGCTCAGCTGCAGATGTTTCGTACCTTCGTGGAGACGCTGGAGTTGAATGGTCGAAGCGTAGATGAGGCGCTTGAGTATATCGACGTAGCTACGCAAGTGCGGGAAGTCGAGCTTCCTGAGATGCTTAAGTGTCCGGACTGTGGTGGCCCGCTGAGTCTTAGCGAAGTTAATACAACTAAAGCTAATCGGGTAGGTGGAGAATCGCGAAGTCAGTGGCACTGTGTATGTGGCTATGATCGCTTTAGTAAGTTAACAATTATTGAGGAAGCAAATAAAATACGGAGGTTAATGAAAAATGGCACTCGGTGATGTTGGACCATTTCTACCGGCAGAGAGCAATTATGGAACGCCCGGAGCCTATGATAAGATGCTTCAGGCAGAAGCGTTGAAACGAGCTGCGTTTCTCTCCAACATGGATCAGTTCTACGAGAATTTGGAGGAAGCGACAAGGCAGTTTGATGAGACATTGAGTTTCAAGACAGAGACTCGGGATCTTGAACTTGACTGGGCTCGAGAGAAGCATACGAAGGACCTGGCGTTTGAGAGGGAACGCCTCGAGGCAGAGAAGACGTATAATGAGGGGATGCTGGGCTTGCGAGAGCGGGAAATTGCGGGTGATGAGGGCAGCGAGCTGACTTCTTTCGAACGATTCAAGCTGTTCAATATGCTTGAGGGGGAAGCAAAGTCCCGACAGGATACACGGGAGAGTGCTCTTGAGCCTCGTAGAGCCCCGATTACTCCTGGGTCATTTTGGGAAACGGGGCAGAGACGAGAAGAGACGGGGGCTCCACGTTCAGGAGAGGTAAGTACCTCAGTCTCTGGTCGCTACAATCCCTATGATCCTTCTCAGTCAAGTGCATCGAATATCTCTGGTGGACGTCAAGCAAAAGACAATCCAAACTGGATACCTCCAGAGTTCTCAGATAGGGTCGAGGAAATAGACAACTGGTGGGGCGAAAGATAACCAGAAGCGATTCGAAATTCGAATAGGTCGAGGTTAAACAAATGGCACTGAGAGAATTAGCGAAGTTTCAGGTGTTGAGAAATCTTCTGGGGTTTGATAGGGACCCGCTTGAGGATGTGAAGAGTATTCAGTCGATACGAAGCTCGCGGGCGATGGACCTTAATCGAGCAAAGACACAAGCTCTTAATGAGCGGAAATTTGCCTATGATCAGGCGAAAGACACTGAGGCAAGGCAGCATCGAGATTACAAGTTGCTGTTCACTCAAATGACGAGCTTCTATAACTCGACTCCTGAAGGTGATCCTAAGCGTGAGCTATATACGCAAAGCATGGAGAAGCTGTTCTATGGTATGTCTAAGCCTATGCAAGCAGCGTTCATAGGGACATCGATGCTCAGACCTATCTCTCCGGAGGAGCGAAGGGGGACCGAGTTCAGGAGAAGCAACCCGAGACCAAGGCAGCCTACAGATGAGAATGGTCAGCCTCTGGCGTGGACCGAAGAGAACGAGCCAAGGATCATGCAGCATAGGATTGAGGATGTTGAGTGGTCTCGCTATCACGATATTGTCAAGTATGGGGCTGCGGAAGGGAAAGCGGGAAGGCCCGTTCCCTCTATGATGCAAGGGAAGGACTGGGCTGTTGGCGAAGGTGGGAACGTGATTGAGGGTTCGGGTAAGATATACCTCAGAGACTCGGCGACTAAGCAGATTGCAACGACAAGCTGGAGGATGTTAGGTATAGATCAGAAGAAGGCACAGGAATGGGGTTGGCCAACTCACAAGATGCTTACGAAAGACTTTGCTCCTACAGCACCAGCTGTCACGGGAGTCTTTGGGGGGACTAAAGTAGCGATAACTCCTGGGATTCAGTTATCAACTGGGGCAGTTGCACATGACGAGCAAGCGTATGGAACCCCTGATGATGCGATTAAAGGACTGCCAAAGGCATGGAAACAAGCTCTTGGATTTAAGGCCCGAGGGGTAAAGTTTGACAACAAGGAGGTCAAGGATCAAGAGGTAGTGAAGGTACTCAGTATCCTTGAAGAGTTCGAGGGGAAGCATTCAAAGGCTGAGCTTGCAAGGATGCCTGGAGTAATTGATACCAAGTTCCGGCAGATGTATCCCGAGGTTGACTACACCTTTACCTACAGTCCTGATGCACTCAAGAAGCCTTGGATTTTTGGAAGGAATAAGTTCATAATTCCTGGGACAGCTTGGGTAGCCTCGCCAAGGATGCGAGTAATTAATGTCACTGATGGAGCGGGGCAGAGTGGTCAGCTCAATGTGGACAACGAAGGAAAGGCTCACGACAAGAACAAGAATGCTATCGAGGAGGTGACTGGCCCTATTGAGGAAGGAGATGCTGTCCCGAGTATTACGTTTAAAATCTCCGAGCACTTTAGGAAACGGAACGTAGCTACGACAGAAGGGCTCTTTGAGATTGAACGAAGAGCAAGAGCACTCCACGCGAGATTTTCAAAATGGGCTGAGAAGACAGGCGGAACCATGAGGGAGTTTATGACTGAACTAGACGAGAAAGCTGATGTCAGTGGTCGATGGCTCATTGAAGGTATGGGGCCAGAGAAAGCAGCTCAATACGTCGAGAGCATAGGAGAATAGAATGGTAATTGTCGAGGGAGTGGAACCATATGATAGAGCACTTGAGCAACCTCTACTGCAGGAAGTGGAAGGAGTAGCTGACGACTTCGGACCTTGGGCTGGATGGGAGTTTGACTTTGCCAAGGATCATCCTTTGGCCTATCCCATTACCCGAACCCTCGCGGATATCATTCCCTTTGCGAGTAAGTTCTTCCCCTCTGGGCGGAGAGAGTTCAGCGAGATGAGTGCTCTCGGAAAGACGCTGGATGTTGGGCTGGATCTGGCGGTGCTTATTCCTATGGGGATGATCGGGAAGGGAATTAAGTGGGCAGCTGGTCCGGTGATCCGTCCACTGAAGCCTGTAGGTCAAGCTGCAAAGAACGCTCTGCCGTTTAGGATTCGGAAGGTTGGGGACTATGCACCTGCGTACTTGGATGAGATGGCAGGGAAGATGGACAAGTTTGTGTATCGGACTCCAAGGCAAAGGGCTGCCGCCGAATGGGGACTGGCTGATGATGAGGCTGCCGCGCTCGTTCGAGGTGAGCAGACGGTGTGGACTTCGTCGGGAGCTCGGAGTGACTTCTTCGTGGAGGAAACGCGTGGGAGCCTTAAAGGGCTTTTTAAGAAAGATGGAACGGTGAGGAAGCCTGTTCAGAAGAAGCTCGATGAATGGGGCAAGTCTCCAGTGATGCAGAGATTCGAGCATCAAGTTGCGCAGTATAAGCAGAAGCTCAGACCGCACATTAAGGACGAGGCAGATATCGACTTTGTCTTTAAGTCGCAAGTGCATAGGCTCTTTCCTGAAGACGCCAGCAAGCTCACGCTGGAGAACATAGGTGGTCGGGACTTCTCGAAGGTGCTTATGGACCTCTTGATGAATCGTGGTCGGATAGTGAAGTACGACATCGGGAGCCGACATTATCTGATGCCAGTGAGGAAGGTCCTTGGTCAGTTCGGGGATGCCTACAGGAAGATTTACCAGCCAGTAGTTAAGCACTTCGGGGCAGGGCAGAAGGCTGCTATGCTTCACGTCGAGATGTTTCATAAGCTCCTCTGGCAGAAGGGACTTCTTAGACTGGGTCCGAAGAAAAAAGCAGCGGTAAAGTGGAGTACAGAAACGTACGAAAGGGGCAAGTGGAAAGAGCTTTATACTATGGGTGAGCTTAAGGAAGCAGGAAGAGGCTGGACTCATATTGATAATATGCGAGGCGGTGGGGCAACGCAAGAGGCGATTAATATCTACTCTGAGGGGTTGAGCTACAACGCTCGGAATCTGATCAAGGCGGCTGACGTGTGGACAGACCGTATGTATGCTGATCTCATGAAGGATAAGATTCCACAGCTCTTTCGACGTGCCGGCCTGACGGATCAAGGTCAAGCTGCGGTTGGTGCTGTAATGGAGAAGACGGGTAAAGGCCTGAATGCGTCGATCAGCGTGATGTTCTCAGACGGTGCGAATACTGCTTATAATGTGAAGGCAGGCTATGTAGCTCGACAGCTTCATGATCTGAGGAAGATTATAGAGAAGAGTCCTCGGTGGTTTCAGGAGCCTGAGGGAGATGCGGTTAAGCAGCTGCTTAGGGACCTTACACCCAGGAAGCCTCAAGCTAAGGTCGGATTCCCGAACTACATACAGAACTACAGTCCACGGTTGTTCTCCGTAGGGCGGACCGAGAAAGCTGCAAAGGCTGCGACAGTTCCAGGAGAGATGACTGCGGGCTTCGTTAAAGCGAGGACGATGGATGTTGCTGAGGGTCGGGTTGAGGATCTCATGGAGATCGTAGCAGCTCGAGCGAGACAGCAGGGCAGAGAGATTTTTGTCTATCCACATCTGCCTGGGCTTCGAGCAGCTTCGAAGGAACTTCCTCCAAGACTTCAGACCTACGTAGGGCATTACTTCTCAAGGATGCTTGGGATGTCGAGTCCGGTTGACGAGCGTATAGCAGCGACTATCAATCGGGCTATGGGATCGGAGGTTGCTTGGGATGCAAGGAGAGTTCAGAATCTTGCCTGGAAGATTAATGATCTGATCTACATGGGTGGGATCGGGTTCAAGCCATTTAGTGCTATGAGGAACTTGGTCCAGGTTCCCTTGAATGTCCCAGCGGATATGGGTGGAATCAAGGACGTTTACCATCTCATCCGTGGGATTCCCAAGGCTATGAATCCTAAAACCTATCCTTATCTTAAGGAAATCGGGGCGATTACTGAGTACAGTCCGGATATTCTCTTCAGGCCTACGATGAGCAAGCTGCGTAAGCACGTTGGAGTCCTGGCGTTGCCACGGAAGCAGGAGCTTCGGGACCTTGGAATGTATATGTTCAAGAAGAGTGATCAGTGGAACAGGCTATGGACGGGGAGCGCAGCGATGGTCAAGTGGGAGACGATGTTTGCTAAGCATATGGTTGGCAAGAAGAACCTTAAAGCTTTCAAGAAGAAGCTGAATCTTGGCTCTCGAGAGAAGTGGGTACGGAAGGATATTGATGATCTGCTCGATAGTGGGAACGCAGCTGCGTATGAGGAGGCAAAGAAGCTATGGATAAAGGATGTCGTAGCGGATACGCAATATCTCTACGGAGCGGCGGACAGCCCGATCATTGGGCAGATAGGTGGCGGTGTGACGAAAACTGCCGCTGTGTTTCAAAGCTGGTGGATGAACTACGCAGAGCTCTTGGGCAAGTGGGCGTTTCGAAGCGAGAGTGTCCCCAAGGCTACACAACGATACTTCATGTGGATGATTTCGTCTGGGGCGATTATGTACAGCATGGAGAATATCTGGGGGAAGCCCCGCGCAAGAGCGACTGCTTTCCTTGGTCCTATTCCCTCTCAGATGGATGCGCCAGCGTCTTGGAGACCGTTCATCGAAGGGCTCAATGCGATGCGTATGGCAGCGGAGATTACGGTCGGGAGGGACCCCGAAGATGCTAAGAAACAGATGATCGCTGCGCTGAAGACCGCTATGGTTTATATGCCAGCCGGGATACAGCTAAAGCAAATGTGGGCAGGCTATCAGAAGGATAAATGGTCTGGGGTGTTTAAGGAATCCTTGGGTTATCGACCGCCCGAGAAGTGATTCGAAATTCGAACAGGTTTAGGAGGATTGAAAAATGACTGACGTAAAGGTAGGACAATTTTTAATCTGGAGGGCTGCGGACACAACAGGGATCATTGGGAATCTCCAGGTGAACACGCTAATCTGGTGTGAGACGGAAGGAGCGAATCGGGATATTGCAGCAGATGATACGCTCACGATCACAGATCAGGACGGAACAGTGATTCTTGAGAAGACTGCGTCCGCAATCAACGATACGCTGGTGCTGACCTGGCCTCGTGGCGCTGGCCCGATCTTCAATGGGATCAAGGTGACGAATCTTGATGGTGGAGAGCTTCACATCTGGGTGGATACGCCGATTTACTCACAAGCATAGGAGGACTTCATGACCGATGACAGGCAAGTTATATGCGACATGGAACCTGAGAGGTGTCATGATTTACTGAGTAGTATCAACGATAACATAGTTACATTGAAGGCTAATAGTGCTATGGTGGAAAAGAGCTTGTTAAAGATTGTCTACGGTATGCTCGGATTAATCGCAGCAAGTGTAGGGAGCAAGTACATCGGTACTCCATTTCATACTCACCTTGCAATTTATGCAACCTGGTTTGTGGGTGTGTTTCTACTCGCGGCTTTGATTGGAAACTGGAAGAAGATGGAGTGGACAGTACGGTTTGTCATGGGCTCATTTGCAGGGCATCTCCTGTTCTCAGCAGTCTGCAGAACTTTTGTCTTTGAAGCTGGATATGAGCCTGCTCCGATGTGGTATCCTAAGCTGATAGATATGTGGTATGTAGTGGTTTCAGCTTCCCTATTCTTAATGGTCTGGAAGAAATGAGCGAGCAGCTGAGTAAAGACATGGAATATCTTGGTCATGTTCTCCTCAACGGAACGACTAAGGTGGAGGGGTGTCTGCGCGAGGTGGAGATGTTTTGCGCAGAGATGAGGAAGGCTATTGATACGTTCAAGACCTGCCTCTTGGAGGAAACACTTAACGGGAAAGGAGAGAAAGATGAAAGCGAAGATTAGTTTAGGCGCGGTGTTGCTCCTTGCGGTTTTGCTGAGCTGTGCGACGTTCAGCCAGACTGCGTATAAGACCCTGTTTGTGAGCTATTACAGCTACGATGCAACGCTTAGTGTGCTGGGGGATCTCTACAAGGAGGGAAAGGTAGCGGAAGAGGAGAAGGTTCATGCGATTAGGCTTGGACATATCTACTCCAAGGCACACAACGAAGCAGTAGGCGCGCTTGCTAAGTATGAGGAAGCTGGCGGAGCGGGAAGTCAAGATGCCTATAAGGTTGCAGCTACAGCAATGGCAGATGCTCTGGTGGAGTTGATTGCCTACTGCAGACCGATTATCGAAAGGAGTGAATGATGCAGATCTCAATGATTCTTGCTATACTCGAGAAGATCCTGATGTACGGACCTCGAGCGGTGATCGTTATTGCTGAAGCGTTTAATAAGGACACTAACCCGACGGTTGCCGAGATCAAGGCGCTCGTCATTGTCAAAGACCCTGAGGAGTATTTCGAATGACAGATGATGAACAAATTCCGCAAGGGAAGCCGTTTAGCTGGTACTTCTACTACAAGTTGGATCGTACATTAGCTATCCTGGGAGTTATTGGGGTTGCCTTTACTGCGTTGGTGCTGGGCAAGGCAAATCCCGATACTCTTCAGGTAGCGACAGCTGCTATCGGTGGGCTTATCGGCTACATCGGAGGAAGGTCAGCGAATTAGAGTCGACTCCAACGAGACATCCAAGGCCGAACGTCTATGTGAACCCATTCTGAATACTTGCCTATTCCATAGTAAGTTGGAAACATAGCTTCCATTTGTGTGGCCAAGCTTTGCGCTTCAACTCCCTCTACGCTAATATCTGCAGCTTTACCACAGAGATGCTGAGAATGAGATACTCCTCCAACTTCAATGTTGTGCTTTCGACAACGAGCTCCGCTGTGGACTATCACCGGACGACTGAATGTATCTCGTATTGCGTTAAGTACCCAGAGTAGTTGAGCATCTACAGTGTCGAAATCACAACCGCAGTTGCAGGCGAACTCAACCCGTTTAAAGTGTCCCCAGTTCATTTCTTCTCTCCCTTCCAGGTGTAGATTTTATTTCCATTCTGCTCGACAAGTTCCTTCACATAGCCGAGACCGGTAATTGTCTCCATGACGTCTTCGAGCTCAGTCTTGTTAGTGTTCCTGTGGTTCATGCGAAGAAGCTCAGTGAAGCTCAGCTTGCCGGACATCTTGAGCTGACGGAGGATCACCTCTACGTCGTGGGATGTCTTCGAGCGTCCGTGGCCTCCAAGGGCTTGGCTTGCGTCCTCAAGTGTAGCCTCCACAGTTTCGATTGCCTTTCCCAGATCATCGGTCGTAAGAACAAGCTCCTCAGAATAAGCCACCCGCAGTGCCATTGCAACTTTAAGGACAACAACATGAATACGAGACATGAACGTATGTAATCTCGCGTCCTTAATCTTCTTGACCTTAGCGGGTATAGTACTATACCAATCTGTGAAATACTCTCGAGTAGCATCATCCCACGTGAACTCCCCAACGAGTCCTGATATTCTATTGAGATCTTGTATGAGGGCTGTGTAGAGCTTTGGATCAAGTTCATCGGGGATAGCTACCTCCTTGTATTTTTTATCTCCGTAGATAAGGACACAACGGCTTGTGAAACCACCACCAATGCTCTCCGGCGGAAGATTTCCAGCAATCCATGTCGGAGTGGACGCTGCGAAACAAGATACACAAACACCTCGTATATTATCCATGCCCACACCGTCCGTTTCATAGTCCCACCTTCCGTGACTGTCGAAGAGATCAGTCAAGATCTCAATCATAACTTTTGGATCGAGAGTAAGGAGTGAGGAGAGCTCTTTTGACACGATAGCAAGTGGTGCCTGTGCTCTGGGCTTTCCTTTGTAATCAAAGTGAGTCGAACCGGAAATCTCCCCCAGATGTCTCGTAAGTCTTCGCTTTGATAGAGAGTCTGCCGAGACGTGGTGATTGAGGTCGTGTAGCATATCTCGAGCGAGACCCACAGGCCCACCCTTACGACCACCTGGAGGTGCGATAAGCAAGATATAGATGTTGGGATAGATGGTCTGTATTCCATATGGTAGCCAGACCCTTCGTTGTAGTGCACTGCAGATAGTAAAGATTCCTCCCCAAAGCCAAAAGTGTCTTGGAGCTTCGGTGTTCTCAACATAATCCGCAAGACCTTTGAGCCAGTTGGTAAGGTTTCGTGAGCTGGGCATGGCATTATCCTGTCTCCTCAAGGGCAAGTATAAATTCGCCTACGTATACGCCCTCCTCTATGTATTCTATTGTCCTTCCATTTAACTCTTCGAGTTTTACGTGACCACCTCGTTGCAAATCCGTTACTGAGCAGCCATATTCACTTTCAGAAATAAGTCGAAACAGTTCTGTCATTCCTCTATCTCCTTGAGTTGGCCCCAATTCGGGCCCGTTTTAAAGTCACATGGGATTATAAGCTCCCTTCCGTTAATCTGGAGTGGTATGGTCATTGCCTTCCGGACGTCACGCACCGCTCGGGGGATGTCCTTCGCAGCGCATTGACCTACAACCTCGTCGTGGACGTTGAGCAGTGGTTCGAAGTACGGGAGGTTGGTGTGAATGTCCTGGATAGCAAGTTGGAGCATCTCGCCCACCGTGCTCTGGGGAGTGAAGGCCACCGCAGAGCGATAGAGGTTTTGGTTCATCCTTCCTCGGAAGAGTCGGACTCTGCCCAGGGGCGTAACCAGCCTGCGCTTCTCCTTTACCTCCTGAATCGTACGGTCCTGCCACTGAGTGATGAGAATGTTGTTAGTGCGGTAGGAGTGGATGAACCTCTTCGCAGTTCGCTCGTCCACATAGACCTGCTCACGGATTAGGATAGCTTGAAGCATCCTTGGTCCCATCATGTAGTTCGCTGCATGGACTATGGTTTTTCCTCGATCTCTGAACCATTTGAGTGGGTGCTCGAAGCCGGTGATTTGGTCTCGATACTTTGCTTGGGGAATGTATCTAACACTCTCTGGAATTCCGAAGATGCTTCGGGCGTTTTCCCAGTGGACATCAGCTCCTTCATTGAACGCCTCAATAAGCCTTGGATCGCCTGCGAGCCACGCCACGACTCGAGCTTCTGCCTGTGCAAGATCGCAAGCAAGGAAAACCATTTCATCATCTGGGATGAATAGTCGTCGTATGAGTCTACCTTCTTCAGTTCGGACTGGGATATTCTGAAGGTTTCCTCCTCCGCCGAAATGAGATTCTGAAGAGCTGAGTCTAAACGTTGAAATCCAGCTGTAATTTGTTCTAACTCGTCCATCGCTTCCTACCTCCATCTTGGTATAGGTGTCTGCGAGCTTGGAGTACTCTCGGTGTTGCGAGATAGCTTTGAGTACACTATTGTCAGGATATTTTTTCCTAAGACGATTAATTGCATCCTTGTCCGTCGTTGGTTTCTTGGTTTTGTGGTGGTACTGGATCGGCATGTTAAGCGAGACGTAAAGGAGCTTATTAACTTGCGTAGGAGAAGCCAGATTGGCGGGGTAGTCGGCCTCTTCGTTGACCTTGTTCTGAGCTTCGTTCGATAAGCGCGTAAACTTCTCTCCAAGGGTTGCCTTCTCCTCAACGTTTATCTTAACACCCCGAATAGCCATGCGGAGAAGTGAGGGAGCAACAGAGATGCTACGCATGTAGCCTTTCCAGGTTCCAAGCTCTTGACTATCCATCTTAACCTGAGGCCAAATTTCCCTGGTAACGCAGCAATCTCTGGTATTGTAAGTGAACTCTGCTGCATCTGATATTCGCCTGCCATCCCATACTTTACCATCGTCTTTGTAGTAAGGCTCCCAAGTATAGATCGAAGTAAGTACGTCGAGGGCTTTGCGAAGATAGGGGTACGTAGCCTGATAGCAAAACATAGTATCCTGATAAGTGCCGTCTGCCACTCGGAGACCGTAATATCTCCCCAGGACGGATAAGTCGTAGAATCCGTTGTGAAAAATTTTAGTGATGCTTTCATCGAGAAAAACCTCGCTTATTTTCTGAAGAAGGACCGCTTCCTCGTCCGGGCTCCAGACGCATTGACGGTTCTTGATGAAGGGAATGGTGAAGGCGTAGGACGGGCTCGGAGCAAAGCCAATGCACCACAGGAGCGGGCCATCGGGACCCCGGAGGGTTTCAATGTCTACGCCTACGTCGCCCTTGAGCTTGTCGAGCTCGGTGATTATCTCCCGCAGGGAGAGGTTGATGTCGAACGTCCTCTCGAGACGCTTAAGCTCTGGGAAGTCAGCTTGGAACTGAGCTCGTTCGAGATCCTTCAGCGCGATAGGAAGCACGTTCTGGGCGTCCTTCTTCTTCTGGCCGAGGAGTGCCGCAGGAGGTTCGTTCATTAAGCGAAGGACATAGCTCGGATGATAGGTTACGTAGACTTTGAAACCAGGAACGAGCTCACAGGGCAGGACGCTTCCTCGCCACTTGGTGATTCGACGCCTGCCTGTGAGCACTTGCATAGCCGTAGCGCCCAGAGCTACGATCACGTTCGGCCCCTGCCCAGTGGCCTCCCGTTCCGCAAGTAGACCTGTAAGCCAAGTCTTTAGCTTGTTGATGTGTTCCTGGCCCTCTTCCGTCGGCTGCTTGTGAGCCTTGTCACGGAAGAAGTAGCCTACGTCGTTGCGTGGTGGTTGCTGGAGGAAGACATTATTAATGAGGAGGTCACGTCTAATCAGCCCGACGATGCGGAGCATCCGGTTGAGCTGCTCTCCAGCGGAGCCCTTGAAGGGCAGGAGCGAGGCGTTTTCCTCACGACCCGGAGCCTCCCCAATGAGGAGAATTCGAGCGGTGAGGGGACCCTCCGGAGGGACAATGTTCGTAGTCAAGCGTTCTTCAGGGGACATGAATCACCTTCACTTTCTTGTGATAGACTCGAGCGAGCTTGCGATCTGCTTCCATTCCCTCAGACTCCTTCCATCCTGGAGTTGTTACAACCCACATCTCTCGGCAAAGCTGAATCATCTCGCTGTTGTGAAAGAGCCAGTACTTATGGTCTCGTGGAAGTTCCCATTTCTTAGCTATTGGATGCCAATGCGCTATGGGTGAATAAACAGGCCAGCCTTGTTGGGCCCAACCTGCACATCGAGCTGCGATATCGTTATAGCGATGGTCCATTGTAGCTGGGTCTTCATGTGTGTATGGTGAGGCAACGTAGATCATCCTGTTCTCTCCTTTTTCCAGGCAAGCATATCTCCTTGCTCATCGGGGTTCTCTTCCCAGAACTGTCGCCACCTATCCGTGCCGATCTCCAGCTCACGGAAGTCTTCGGGGAGCGGAGCCGGAGCATAGTCAGCGACGT